>ERZ827528.2179-NODE-2179-length-18490-cov-17.748305_pt1 | contig 18490 bp, 12 predicted proteins | sample MGYA00519768_ERZ827528 | MGnify/ENA primary metagenome ERZ827528 (study PRJEB31778, sample SAMEA3449343) | human gut metagenome | biome: human gut; feature: human-associated habitat; material: faeces | place: United Kingdom | collected 2010/2012 ...
GAATCGTTCGCATTGCCTTTTAGATTATGGAGGCTGCACAAATGTCTAGTGTAACCGAAGTCGCTGTGCCGACTTCTGATTTTGATGGTAACGCCCCCGTGAATGGTTCGCGGGACATGGCGTCTACATTTTCCGAATCCCTGTATTGGCGACGTTCTGCCCGGCGCTACGAGCTGGCGGGTCTTGCCGCTTCGATGCTGGCCGCGTTGTCGTGCGTGGTTTTTCTGGCGATTCTGCTTGCCGCGAGGAATCTGCTTCTGCCGGGATTCGCTTTGGTGCCGGTGGCCTGCGGCCTGGCTTGTGTGGGTTGCTGGTGCGACCGTAACTCGCGCGATGCCTGGGATTTCGCTTTCTGGTCCCTTCACGCGGAGGTGAGGCAATGACCATGACCGTTGGCGCGCGTTCCCTCGATAACGAGGAGCGCTCGAATTTCCGGGACTACATGTCCCTGTTGTCCCTGTCCGTGGATGCGTCGATGACCGTGAGGGAGGTCATGGCGGTCGCCTATCTGATCGGCCGGCATGACGCGCTTCGTGACGTGCGGAACGCTTCGTCGCCGGCTCGGACGGTGAACCGTCGTCTGATCCATGGCGGTCCGTCGGATTGCGTGTTCAACCGCGGCTACGAGGCCGGTGCGGGCATGGTGTCCGACGAGATCGACGCGTTGATGCGCGACGTGGAGGCCCTCAGCGGCGATGACGCGGCGTTCTCGATGCTCAGGCATCCTTCGGTGAGCGGGGGTGATGAGTGGTGGAATTGGTGATCCTGCTGTTCGTGGTGCTCGCGGTGGCCTGTTTCGGCCTGTTGCTGCCGTTCCTGCGTCTGGCCGTCGGCATCGTGCTTCTCGCGGTCCGTCTGCTGGCCTCCCTCGCGCGATCAATGGGGGCGGGCCGATGATGCACCTCATACTCGTGATCGCCGTCGTCATCATTCTCGCCGCGTCCTATCTGCTGACGTTCGCCCTGTGCCGCGCGGCCACGCGCCGCGACATGCTTGAGGCCCGTTGGCGTGAGGAGTCGGCCGGTTCCGTGGGTGAGGAGAGCCATGAGAGCGCATGAAACGCTTGAGCGTGCCGCGCGTCATGGCGGCTTCCCGCCCCATGGGTTCGCTTCGGGCCTGTTGGCGGCCTGCCCGTCGGACGGCAGCCACGACTTCTACCTGTCGATGATGCTCGACGTTCCCGTGCCGCGCGTGCCCATGCTGCGCGCACGTCTGCAAGACTCCCGCCGAGGGGGTGCCGCATGAGCGTGAACGCGGTCGATTGGGCGCTCAGGTTCGCGCCCGTGGACGCCAGGCACAACGGTGCCGCTCGCGTGCTGATGTGTCTGGCGAACGTGGCCGACGACGAGGGACGCAACGCGCATCCGACGCACAGGAAGCTGGCCGCGTGGTGCAAGTGCAGCGTGAGCACGGTCAAACGCCACCTGTCATGGCTGGAAGCGAACGGGCTGATCCGTCGCGGCGACCAACGCCAGGCCGGGCATTTCAGCGAGTGGCACCGGCCCGTCGTGTGGGATCTGTGCCTGGGGAACCGTCTGGAGCTCGACCCCGACTTCTTCGACTCGAACGACATCGACTCGACCCGAGGCGGACGGCCTTCCACGGAAAACAGGGCGAAGGGAAACCCCGGCTCACATGTGGACCGTGGTTATGGCGACGGGGACACGGGAAAACCCCAGCTCACGGGTGAACCACGGTTCACAGCTGTGACCCCACCCCCAGCTCACCTGGTGAGCTACAGTACGTCCCTAGTACGTAATAACCCCTCTGCCCCTACGGGGCATCTCCCCGCAAGCGGAGAGACCTCCCCGGACGATGACGGAATCCGCGAGGACGGTTCATGGGCCGACGCCGCCGGAGCCGAACCCCCAAGCAGCGAATCCGCCGAGGCCGGTTCCGACGCGGAGGCGGTGTGCCGCACGATGGCGGACGGGCTGCGCGCCATGCCGCCGATGCCGGTGCCCGAACCGTTGGCCCGGCCCGGCAAACGCGAACTCGACGCCGCCCGACGGCTGATCGCCCGCCACGGCATGCCACTGGTGCTGGCCGTGACCGAATGGGTGTCGCTGCCGCCTTCCAAGACCGACAAGGGCGACGCTTCCGGCAAACCGTATGACGGTTTCTGGCGTCGCACGCTCACCGGCCCCCGCTCCCTCGCACGGCACTGGGACCAGGTATGCCTCCAGATGGCCGACGACCCCCACGGGCGTCGCCTGCTCGCCGAACACGGCATCCTCGCCGACAAGGGCGAAACGGCGCAGCCGCCGAGCGCGGAATCCACGCCGAAGGCGCCGAACTACGGCATCCCCGACAACCTGGACCGGCGCGTGTGGAAACTGCTCGACCCTTACGACTTCGATGCGGGCAATGACGGGTTCGAGGCACCGCGCACCCTGCGCCGGCTGTTGAAGCGCGTCCCCGCGAACGACGCAGAAGGCGAACGCAATGCCGTGCTGGAGGCATTGCGGGCGGGCCGCGCCTTCCTGGACGCGGAATCCAGGGAGAAGGACGACGGCTTCGGGCAGCGGAAGCCGGCCGAGACCGGGCCGGCATCCGTCCGTTTCGGCTTCATCGGCGGCCGTGGGCCGAAGGAGGTGCCGGCATGTTCCTGAAAGGCGAATGCGCGGATTTCCCCGACTCGTGGTCGGACCGCATGTGGGGGCCCGACGACCTTCCCAACCAGCGAACCCAATACGATCTGCGCCGCGCGGCGGTGCGGATCTGCGAGGCCTGCCCGGTCAGGGCCGAATGCCTCGCGTTCGGCATCATGGTCCGGGACCAGTACGGCATCTACGGCGGACTGCCCCTGCGCGCCCGACGCCAGGTGCTGAAGACCGCGCAGGAGGCCGGATTCCGGTTCGACCCCGACGACCCGACCGCCGAACGGCGGCTCGCCCGGTACATCCGCGAGAACCCCGAGATCGTGGCGGCGGCACGCGAACGCGAATGCAAACGCCGCAAGACCGAGCAGCGCAACGCACGCCAGCAACGATGGCGCGCCACCACACGCTCGACCGGCAAGGCGAAGGCCCCGGCCGCCGCCACACACACCCCGCCCTTGCAGGACACCCTCTTCTGAAGACAATCCGATACAGATAACCGGTCCGGCCCCATAAGGACGAACCATTCCGGAAACCCGTATACGCGGCAAACCGTGGAACCGTGCACCCGTGGACACGGGAAGCCGGAAACCCGAATGAAAGGAACAATCCCAATGACCACGAACACGAAAACGGTGGCCTTCGTCAACCTCAAGGGCGGGGTCGGCAAGACCACCAGCGCCATCGGCACCGCCGAAGCACTCGCCCGACTGGGCCATACCGTGACGGTGCGCGACGCCGACCCGTCCGGCGCGGCGACCCTGTGGGCGCACAAGGCCCTATCGGCCGGCCGCCCACTGCCCTTCGGGGTGGAGGTCGTCAACCGGTTCACCGTCGCCGCGCCCGCCGAGGAGGAATGGGTGCTGATCGACACGCCTCCCTTGCAGACCGATCTGGTGGAGGCGGCGGTGGACGCGGCCGACCTCGTGCTGCTCGTCACCACCACCGGCCCCATCGACCTGGAACGCATGCTGGAGACCATCCGGCAGATCAACAAGCCCTCCTCGGTGCTGCTGACCCAGACCCGCTACGGCACGCGCAGCCTCAGGCACGCCGAGGAGTTCCTGGCCGAGAACGGACTGGCCCGATGCCAAGAGACCATCCCGTACAAGGAGGCCATGCGTCTCGCATCGGACGAGGGCCGGTTCCCGTCCGCCTCGGGCTACGGGCTTATCGCCAAGGAACTCAGCGACGCATTCAACGCCTGACACCCGCAGAACCGGAAACCCGGAAACCCGTGTCCACGCAAACCCGTGGACACGGGGACACGGAAAGGAACAACATCATGGAGATCAACAAGCCGATGACCACGAGGAACATGCTGGCATCGACCCTCACGGACTATCGGAAACCGGTCAAGCTGCCCAAGATCACGGTGGAGCTCGACCCCATGCTCAAGAAACGGTTCAAGGCCGAGGCCGTGCGACGCGGCACCACCATCCGCGACATGCTCACGGCATGGATCGAACATGACTGCCCTCCCCTCGACGCGGCGGACGCAAGGGCCGAGGCGAAGCAAGACGGAAGAAGGAGTGGATGATGACGGATGACATCGAGGAGCGGGCCGCACTGGCCCGTCGCGGGATCATGGACCATTCGGATTGCGAGGACTGCGTGGAGGACTGGACGTTCCTGATGCGTCAGGGACGGCGGGAGTTCCCGTTGGGATTGCGCACGGTGCTCGCGTGCCTCGCGTTCGCCGAACGCGAGGGCGCGGTGCCCGAGCTGCCGGCGGATTGGTGGGTTAATATCAACAGGAGGTATCAATGACGACGATGCGCGGCGAGGGGAGCTGGCTATGGATGTGTTCAAGGCATGGCCGGGAAGGGCGGAAAGCATCGTGATCAGCCAAGAGTCATACATGGGGTGCACCGGCGGCGTGGCCCCGTGGCGTCGTGACGGCGACAAGGGGCCGTCCTACTACGCGGTGTGCCCGCTGTGCGACAATCCCATCCAGATCGTCGGCCTGTTCCGCCGGCAGGAGGAAAGCCGTGCGCGCCGGCCCTACGGGCGGCACCACCGGGGCGACGTGCCGGGCCTGTGCCGCTACGACGAGGACGCCTACCTGCACTGCCCGTATGCGGATCCGAACCATCGGACGGACACCCGAGCGAGACGTCATCCGAAGGATCCGACAGGTCGGGCCCTGTATGGTCTCATGCGCGGCGAGTTCGACCGGGTGGCGCTGGCGTGGGAACGGTTCTCCGGCATCCATCTGGGGCCGGGGGCCGCCCGTGACATGCTTCGCAGATGGCGGGACGACCAGGGATGGCGCTATTACGACGCGACCTACGGCAATCTGCCGCAGATGCTGTTCTTCGCGGCCGGCGGACAGAACCTGGTCAAACGCTACATCGTGCCGGGCAGCCCGTTGCACGAACGGCTGAAAGGCGTGCCGCAGGTGAGGCTCGCGCCGACGCGCTCCCGGTACGTGCAGGTGGACAAGGCCGGGCCGGGGTTCCTTACTCTGGATTTCCTGCTGTACGCCCGGCGCATCGAATGGGACGGACAGCACATGAACGAGACGTTCAGGCTACGCGGTCTGCTGGGCCGCGATGACGGGCAACAGGCCTTCGATGACCTGACCCTCGACGTCGATCAGGACTGGCTCTCCCACACAGCGGACGCCCAACCCGGCCGTGACGGGCGGCTGCTCGACATCGCGCGGGAAACGCTGCAATCCAACGCGGGTATCCCGGCAGATCAATAAAGCGTTATCAATGCAAGGAGAACAATGATGAACGAGAACGACAAGACGGAAATCCTCGAACCCGTCGAAACACCCGCCGAGAACATCACAGAGCCAAGCAAGGATGGAAGCAGGCGTCCGAAGTGGCTGCCGCCCCTGGTCGCGGCCGTCTGCGCGGTGATTCTGGTCGTGGCCGGCATCATCGGCTGGAACGCTTACAGCGGCGCGAAGCTCGCCGAGGCCAAGGAGGCGTGCGCCACCGCCGCCGACACCGTGCGCAACAATGCCAATGAATACAACGCGCTGCTCAACGGCGATGCCGCCGATGCCGCCGCCGTCAAGGCCGAACAGGTCAAGGACTCGAAGACCGTCGAATCCTTGGGCAAGGAGCTCAAGGCCATGGCACCCGAATACGAGGGCTGCGTGGCCGAAAACGCGCAAGGACTGGATGCCGCCGCCGTGAAGCTCAATGAACAGGCCGACTGGTACGAGACCCACGAGAAGAGCCTATCGAAGGCGGTGAGGGCCGTCGCCGAATCCAAGGCCGCGAAGAGGCTGGATGACGCGAAAACGAATCTGACGGCGAAGCTGGACGAGGCGTCGAAGCTGCTCGCGGATTCGGACGGCAAGGTCGCGGACAACGCCACCCGCGACGCATTGTCGAACGCCATCGACGCGGCGAACGGGCTGAAGGACGGGAACGATCCGGCGAAGATCGACGGGGCGCGCAAAACGCTGGAGGATGCCATCAATGGCGTGAACGCGAGCGTCCAGGCAAAGACGGACGCGGATGCGCAAGCCGCCGCAGCGGCAGCAGCGGCAGCCCAGGCTCAGGCGCAGGCCCAATCCACCTACAGCGGCGTCTCCTCCTACTCCGGCGGCGCGTACGGGCGCACGGAAGGCTCCACTTCCGGCTCCAACACATACCGTGGCGCCACATCGGGCGGCTCCGGCCCGGCCGCCGCCGCCCCAAAGCCGAACCTCAACGGCGCTTACGGCTGCGGCAACAGCTGCACCGGCAAGGATGATGGCTATTACCATCACTGATCGATGAATGACTGATTATGGCTCGTATCGGGAAACCGGTACGGGCCTTTTTCATGGATTTCGCAAAGGAAAGCCATGTCCCTGTGAACCTGTGCCCCCGCATTCCCGTGTACCCGTATTGCCGGGAAATACTTCCGGATTTTTTGTAGACGCCATGCTCCGTGGTTCGGCGTGTCGTCTGTGAGGCTTGTTGGTGGCTGCCGGGCCAACCGGTGGCTACCTCCCGTTATTCCTGCGGTCGGAAGCCCCGCCACCCCTTGAAAAAAGAGGCGGCGGGGCCATGACCGGAACGATTGAGGGAGGGGATGAACAGACAAGGTTAACGGAGGTTCATTTACATGAACTTTGGCAGGAAGATGATGAAGGCCGGTGTCGCGGCGGTGGCTGCGATCGCCACGCTTGGTGCCGGCGGCGTCGTCGCATCGACCGCGTTCGCGGGCGGTGGCGGCGGCAACCAGCCCGGCACGGGCGGCGACCTGGCCGCGGTGCAGTTCTGGCAGTACAAGGACGATGCTTCGGGCGCATGGGGTCCGGCCACGAGTCTTGATTCGGTGCGCGCCGCCATGAACAATGCCGGCGTGACGTTGGAGGGCGATGGCGTCACGAAGGCGCAGGCCGCATTGGACCAGGCCCGCACGGAATGCGAGACCGGTTTCCAGCGGCGTCACCCCGGCGAGGGCAACGGCGACTGCCGAGTGGTCGCGGTCGGCGCGGTGCCAGCCGTCATCGGCGGCAACTACATCTACAACGGGTCCGGCGCGGCTTCGCCGACCGGGACCGGCGGCTGGTACGACAACTGGAACACCTACGTAGCTCCAGGAACATACCAGTATGGCAGCACCGTATATAGGACCTCATATCCGTTCGATGATGATCCGTCGAACAGCGTGGACAAGATCGCGTATTCGAACGTGGCTGCGGCCGGCGCGACGCCGAACCTGATCATCATCGTGCTGGACAAGTACCAGCCGAAGCCGCCGACCTATCATCTGAGCGTGAGCACGCAGGCTGCGGAAATGTCGGGCCAGTCGGGTGACACCAAGGACGCTTCGGACACGATCAGCCTGTCCACCGACGGGTCGAAGACCGAGAACGTGAACGGCACCGCGACCCTGCACTGGCGTGGCATCGACGGCACCGAGAAGACGGTGGCGAGGCAGTTCACCGCATCCAACAAGGGCAGCGCCACAGTGAGCGCGTCCTTCAAGGACATGGACGCCTCGTGGGAGTCGTGGCCCGCGGGCAAACGCTGGTGGGACGTTGACGTGGCGAAGCAGGGCGGCATGGCCGAGGCGGTCTCCCACAAGGGAGAGAACGACGGCAAGGAGTCCGGCGAGAAGACCACCACCCCGCCCGAGAAATGGCTGACCAACGAGGCCGGCGACACGGTGCGGGACGGCAACGACTCCATCGCCTCCGGTTCGCTGTACACGGCGCACATCAAGGCGCATTCCAACGCCTCCGGCAAGTTCTGGATCTACGACACGATCGACACCAGGGACGTGGTGATCGGCGGCACCGAGCAGGACGACGTGAGCAAGGTGACCGTGACCGACGCGAACGGCAACATCGTGCCGGCGGACATTTCCATCGACGATTCCATCGATGGCAAGCGCGTGGTCAAGGCGCACGCCACCGCCCCGCATTCCGGCCTCTACACGCTGAACGTGCCACAGTCGGCCAAGCCCACCGGCGGCGACTACGAGATCAACGACGGTTCCGTGGCGTGCTGGAACGGAGACAACGGCACCGGCAGCCTGGCCGACTGCCAGACCGGCAACAGCGACAGCGTGGGCAAGGTCACGCCGACCCCGGACAAGGTGTGGGTGCTGGACGAGTCCGGCGCTCTCGTGGCCGAGGACAAGCAATGGACCAACCAGCAGGGCGTCGATCAGAAGACGTTCCTCGTGGGCGACCAGGTGGGCGTGGTCGTCAACGGCAGCATCCCCGCGCACCTGCTCAACCCGTTGGCGTCCTATTCCATCACCGATGATCTGACCGGTTCGATCCAGTGGATCGACTGGAAGTCCGGCAAGGTGTTCGTCGATGGCGAGGACGTGACCGACCAGTTCGATATCGTGATCGACCAGAAGGCGAAGACCGCGACCGCCACCGCGAAGGCTTCGTACATGGCGAAGACGATGTTCAAGAACAGCGCGAGCAAGGTCAAGTTCTACCTGACGGGCACCATCAAAAAGGGTGCCACCGAGGGCAGGAAGATCCAGCTGACCAACAAGGCGTACGAGAAGTGGAACAACGAGACGCGGCCGACCAACGAGCCGCCGGTGTTCGTGTGGACCCCGAACCCGAACAAGGCGTGGGCCATGAAGGTCGGCGGCAAGTGGCAGCTGACCGTCGATCCGACCAAGAGCGACAAGGTGGGCGGCGACGACAAGTACTACCGTCTCGGCGACGAGGTGGCGGCGGTCATCTCCGGCACCCTGCCCACAGGATTGGGCCGCGTGCCCGAGATCGCGTGGACCGACGACTTCGCCAACGTCGATAGCATCCTCGACCTGAAGGACACCTCCAGCATCAAGGTCTACGAGCAGGACACCACCGACGAGGCCAACGCCAGCGTCAACGACCTGAACAAGACCGGCAGGGACGTGACCGACCAGTTCGACATCACCGCCGAGGGCACCAAGGTCACGGTCAGCGCGAAGGACTCCTACGAGGCCGCGCAGAAGGATCTGAAGACCGCGAAGCAGATCAGCGTCGTGATCCCGTTCGACGTGAACTTCGACACCGTGAAGCTGCTCGAATCCTACGGCAAGGCGGAGGGCGACGAGCTCAACACGTGCGCGGACCCGAAGGGCGACGACCTCGACAACAAGGGCGGCCAGACGGTCGGCGGCAGCACGGTGGACACCAACACGCCGAAGATCTGCGTGACCGTGCCCCCGATCCACAAGCAGGTCATCGCCGAATCCTCCCAGGGCGGCGACCAGTCCAGCATCGACACCAAGACCGTGTTCCCCGGCCAGACCGTGGAATACACCGTGCGCGTGGACCCGCAGATCCCCGCGGACCAGGCATATTCGGTGACCGCCATCAAGCTGAGCGACACCTATTCCGAGTACACCACCGCGAACAAGCAGACCCTGGAGATCACCGACCTGGGAACCGGCGGCATCATCCCGAAGAGCGCCTACAAGGTGCAGTGGGACGAAGCCAACCACTCGTTCGAGGCCACGTTCGCCAGGGACTGGGTTGCCGCCAACTGGAAGGCCGGCTCCAACCCGCGCGTGCTGCTGCGCTTCGAGGCCAAGGTGAACGAGGACGCGCCGACCGACAAGACCGTCGGCAACAAGGCCGCGCTGACCGTCAACAACGGCGTCACCCCGTCCAACAAGGTCGAGAACGAGCCGCCGGTCATCAAGCCCTCCAAGCAGGACACGCAGAAGGACCCGACCATCAGCATCGACGGCAAGACCGCGCTGCTGGGCGACAAGGTGTACTACCGCGTCAACATCGACGCCTCCAGGCTCACCGACACCGCCTACAAGGTATGGCGCTTGGGCATGACGGACGACTACGACCAGGAGTACCTGACCCTCGACGCGAAGCACGTGGAGATCCTTGACGAGACCGGCAGGGACCGCACCGGCGAGTTCAACATCCAGGACAAGGACGGCGTGCTCTACGCCTTCGCCAAGACCGTTGACACCATGATCCCCGCGACCGGCGAGACCGTGCCCGGCGACCCGCAGCCCGGCGACCTGAAGGCGTACAGCGAGAAGTCCGACAAGGATTACGACCCGCTGAAGGACCCGAGCATCGACCAGTCGCTGCTGGGCCACACCTACCAGGTGGTCATGCCGATGACCGTCACCAAGGTCAAGGACGGCCACACGGTGGAGAACACCGCCACGCAGGTCACGAACGACAAGCGCGACAAGACCAACACCGTCACCAACCCGCTGAAGGAGATCAACCCGACCAAGGACGTGACCGTGCAGGTCGGCGGCGACAGCATCGACGGCAAGAGCGTGTATCTGAACCACACGTTCCTCTACCGACTGGATTCCAGCATCCTGCCCCCGGACCGCGCCTACCAGACCGTCACGGACTGGGGCGGCACGGACCAGCTGACCACCGAGTACGACCAGTACCTGGGCAACTGGGCCGTCTACGCCTCGCGTGATTTGTACAGGGGCGGCCAGATGCTCGCGGCCAGGGGCGAGAAGATCGCGGGCAGCGGCTTCGACTCCTCGAAGTTCGGCGGCAACCTGTTCACCGTGGACGCCGACGAGAACGGCAAGGTCACGGCCGACGCGACCCAGGCCTACCTCGACCTGGTGAGCGCCGACAACGAGCACGAGGCCGGCTGGAGGCTCTACCTCCAGTGCAAGCGCATCGCCGTGGCCGACGAGGTGCCCAACACGTGGACCGAGACCATCAACGGCCAGCCGCGCGAATCCAACAAGGTCGTCACCAAGACCCCGGACATGACCCCGAGCATCCACCTGGAGAAGGTCGATACCCCGACCCTCAAGCAGGAAGGCCAGGAGCGGGCGGACCGCGACGACCCGAAGCAGGCGCTGAAGATGGACGCCGACAGCATCGGCATCACGTTCATCATCACGAACACCTCCAAGACCGACCCGGCCACCGGCGACGGCGCATGGTACAAGGCAAGCGACCTGAACCTCGACGACTCCACCATCGTCGGCGACGCGCACGTGGACATGGATTCGCTCGCCTACCCCGACAACTGGGACACCCTGGTGCTCAAGCCGGGCGAGTCGGTCAGCGTGACCGGCACGCTCAAGGGCGTCAGGGAAGGCGATACCCACACGGACCGCGCCATCGTCACCGGCACCCCGCTCGTGGAATGCGCGCCGTCCAACGGCGACCCGTTCAACGACAAGACCGACGGCGGCGAAGACACCGATCCGGAATACTCCACCGGCGACGTGACCGAGATCGACGGCAAGCAGCTGTGCGCCGACACCCAGGTCACCAGCAACACCGACGACTGGAACGGATACCGTGCCAAGCCGTTGGCCTCCACCGGCACGGCCGTGCTCGGCCTTGCCGGCGGCGCCCTGGCGGTGCTGCTCGCCGGCGGCTCCCTGCTCGTGTTCCGCAAGCGCCACTACGCACAGGGTTCCGGCCGCCACACGGCCGTGAACGCGGGCAAGTGACCCCGAGGCGTTCCGGCCTCGTCGTCCGATGACGGCCGGAACGCCCTCCATTGACTTCACATGAATGAACCACAGACTTCGCCCTCCCCGACGAATCACCGCCACCCGACCGGAGACGGTCGGACGGCGTGAGCCGGGGGACGGGTCCCGGGAACTCTCCTGCAAACCGTACTTGGGACCCATCCTCCACACCATTAAAACAGCCGTATTCATACTTCCCTCCACTTGTCACGGCACATCCCCGAAAGGAACCGAAAAGCGATGAAACCCGGTCTGAGAAAGGTCGCCGCGCTCATACTCGCGACCGCGACGCTGTTCGGCTCAGGCGCGTCGGCCGTGTCCGCCGCGTATGCGGACGATACGACCATGGGCACGTCCACGCGAATCCAAACCGAACCCGACGTGAAGACGACCACAGGCGGCGACGAGGCCGCGACGAAACCCGACACCGGTTCCGGCGACGAGGCCGGAACCGGGGCGGACGAACAATCCGGCACCGGTGCGCCCGCGCAATCCGCTCCGCAGGCGGATGCGGGTCAGGCCGCGCCGGACGTGACCGTCCACGACATGCTCGACACGGACAGCGCCGCCGTGAGCAGGCTCAGGCTCACCGACCGCATCACCGGCACCGCGCCGTTCGACGCGGACAACGGGCGCGGCGACGACAAGGACGAGAACAACGACATCGTCCGCTCGTACGACACCGTGACCTACGACTACGAGTACACGCTCACCCCCGACTCGACCATGGACTACTATCGGCGCACGCGCGTCGGCTTCCGGTTCGAACTGCCCTACCCGAAGGACAAGGTCACGTTCGACGCGGAGAAGATGGGCTGGGTGGACCATACGCCCGGCTACGAGCCGAAACTCACCACGGAAACCATCGACGGGATTGTCACGCAGGTGTACACCTGCTACCGCCTGTTGGAGCCGACCAGCCAGTCGCCGACCGTGAACCCCGGCACCGGTTCCATCGGCCTGTCGGTCGCCGTCAAGGGCGCGCCCCACGGCTACCGGTTCCATCCGACCGTCAAGGCGTGGCCCGCATGGGACGCCTCGAACCCGACGAACACGGGCACGCACAAACGGGCCGAGGACACGCCGGAGGATGTGACCGTCAGCGCGAAACTCAACCTGAACGTGCGCATGGTCAACTACGGCAACGTGGACAGGGGCGTGTTCGACTTCTCCTCGGGTGCGGCGAACGCGCCCAACAAGGACGAGGGCAAGGTGACCGGCTTGGGTTTGGGCATCGCATTGGTCACGGAGATGCGTTGGCCCGACCGGACGAAGGGGTTGAAGGGGTTGGAGGCTCCGTCCGGCAGGATCACCTATAGGCTTCGCTTGTCCAACCAGTATTCGGATGATACGAAGGCCGGGACGAAGCATCCGATGGAACGCCGTTGGCAGCCGTTGCTCTACGATTACGGGCATATCGACAACGAAGATTCGAAGTATGGGCGGACGTTCGCATGGATGGGCGACCTACGGTATCAGGCTCCGGGCGTCGCCGACCATGCCGACGGGAACGACCGTGTGGCGCGTGGAAACACGACAATCACGACCACGACCGGCGGGCAGGGCACGGACGTGACCGTCTCGTTCGACGGCTACGACACGTCCGTCTTCCCCATCCACAATAAACTGAACGGCACACACAATAAATGCAGCACGGATTACATGACGTCGGACTGCTCCACCATGCAGGTCGGAGCCATCCACACGGACGTATTGCAGTTCATCACGCCCACCAGCCGTGACGGCCGGACCGTCGCGCAATATTACGGGAACGTGGACCAGACGGCCAACATCACCATGGACGACATGGGATTGACGGCCACCGGCGTCAGCGGAGACCGTCTCGCCACGGCGGAAGACAATTCGAACCAGGCCGCCACCGGTGACGACCATGCGGGTTCGGCCCTGACCGTCCGCATGCAGGGCACGTACAGTACGCGCATCCGATACATGCACTGGAGCAACAGCATGTCATGGAACGATGCGGGCACGAGCGGCGACTGGACGCAACCCGACTACGGCAACGGGTCCGACAGTCTCATACAGGGGTCGAAACTACGCCTCCAAATAGGCCACAACATCATCATCAACTCCGAAGGTGACGCCGAAGTGATGGGCATGGGTTTGGTCAAACTCGACCCGAACAGCATCGAACCGGTGGACGACCATCCCGACACGCAGCCGACCATCCCCATGAACGTTTTCACGTGGGGCGCGAGGGCAGCCAAACGGAGGAACGCAATCCCCTACTGGTACGCCGTCAAAAAGGACGGCACCAACTGGAAGGACTACAGGGAACAGCGCGACACGAAAATCAGCGGCCTCGACTACTATCCGACCCTCAACGAGGCGAAACGGCATGGCACGATAGTCGGCATGCTGTTCGAAGACCACAACACGGTGGACCCGACCGGCACGAGCTTCAACCGAACATTCACGCCCCTCGTCGCCCTGCCCGCCCGCATCCTCGACACCGCGAGAATCGGCACGGTCACACCCATCGTCGCAGAAACCGCCTACTGGACGCGCAACAGCCTCGCCCGGACCGCGAACCTGAACGCGGACGCGCCGGACACGCAATGGCAGCAATGGTCCGACAATCTCATCACCCGACTGCCCGAATACGCGAACAGCGTGAAACCCGACCTGACCTACAGCGGCGACACGTACCGTCCCGCCACGTTCGACGACAACGGCGCCTATCAGGGCGGCGACACCGCCGACACCCTGAAAGGCGACAGCCTGTACATAGCCGGCGAAACACCGCACATCGCCAAACAGGTCGCGCAAACCAACGAGGCAGGCAACACTAAAACCGTCTACGATTTGGACAAGGAACAGCGTACGGTGGACTGGAAGCTCACCGCCACCGCCGACACGTCCACGACCACGGACGGCGGACAATACACGACCGACTACATCATCACCGACACGCTGCCCAAGGGCCTGACCTACGTGGACGGTTCCATGACGGTCGGCGGCCAGTACACGCAGCATACGCCCGACAAAGGCACGGTCACCGGCGGCACCCCCGTCACGCCGACGATCGTCGTGAACAAGGACGGCACCACCACCATGACCATCAGGGTGAACGGGGCGCGCGCCGACTCCGGCACGCAGACCGTCATCCACTATTCCACCACCATCGGGGACGCGTCCGACCCCGACCATGACGTGAGGAACAACGATTCGTTCACAAACCATGCGACCATCCAGTCGAAACGCAACATGGCTCCCCCATTGGCTCCAAAGGCGCAGATAGCCGACATGACGGTTCGCGTGTCCCGCACGCGCGCGACCGCGCTGGCGACCCGCGCCGACCCGCTGCTGAACGACATCAACCGCCCGTTGGGATTCAGGAACATGCTGGGCAACTTCTCCAAGGATGAGAAGACCGACCCGTATGCGGTGGACGTCATGCCTTACACGGGCTTGAACCAGTCCAACTATCACGGCGACTACGTGATGGCCGGACTCACCGTCAAGGCGGGTGCGGGTGCGAGCATGAACGGCGTCAAAGTCTACTTCACCACCGACCAGAAGTGGCGCAACGTGGACGCGACGAAGATAACCCGCGAACAGGTCACACAATGGACCGAAGCCACGGTGAATGCGACCACAGGCAAGGTGACCATCCCCGACGGCTACAGCAAGCCGGTGGCGTGGGCGTTCACCTCGCCAAGCCTGCCTGCCAACGCCCGCTACGATTTCAGCCTGAGCATCAAGCCTACAGGCAACAAGGCGGCCGACTCGTATGTGAACCGGTGGGCGGACGGCGACAACAAGGTGGACGCGGTCACGCAGGTCGTGGAACGCAAGGTCAACGGCGTCGCATGGTTCGACACCAATCATGACGGCATCCGACAGGATTCGGACCGGCTTCTCGCGGACGTGAACGTCACGCTGGTGGACGCGAACGGCAGGACAGTCACCAGTGTGGACGGCAAACCCTGCACCGCCACAACCGACAGGAACGGCCACTACGAAATCGGTTCCATTCCGGCAGGCTCCGGGTTCAAGCTCAGGTTCACGCCGAAAACCGGCACCGCCTGGCACGGGCAGAACGTCACCGTCAAGAACGCGAAGGACGCCAGCGAGGCGACCGACTCCGACAGCGACCGGGAGAACGATTCGCACGGCGACATGGTCGCCGGCGTCATCACGCTGAAACCGTTCCCCGCGTTGGACGAGATGACGTCCGCCGTGTACGAGGACCCGAACGAGGACCACGGCATGAGCGGCACGCTCATGCCCGCCACGCCCGCCACGCCCGCCACGTTCAAAGCGGTCAAGGTGCTGGACGGGCGTCCGAACGGCGCTTGGACCGACAGGGACAGGTACGTCGCGGACATCACCGCGTTGGACGGCGCGCCCGCGAACGCGGTGCCCGCGTCTATCACGTTCGCCGACAACAGGACGCAGACGCTCCAAATCAACTCCAACGCTTTCGCCAAGGAAGGCGTCTACCGGTATCAGGTCCGGGAACGCAGGGGCGACAACCCGGGCGTCGCCTACGACAGCCGCACTTGGATTCTGACCGTCACCGTCACGGACGATTTGACCACGTTCACCCGTCGCATCACCGCCAACACGACGTGCGACGGCGTGCAATCCGACGCCATCCAGTTCACGAACACGTACAAGGCGCAGCCGGTCAGCGTCCGATTCCGTGCGCGCAAGACCCTCGTGGACCCCGACCATACGGGCGTCCGACTGCAAGCCGGGCAATACGAGTTCACATGCGTCGAGGACAAGACAGGCGGTCAGGTCGGCACGGCGAAGACCAACGACCAGCGGGGCGACGTCCTGTTCGACGCCATCTCATACACGCGGCCGGGAACGTACGACTACACCATCCGGGAAACCCCCGGCGACAGGGGCGGCGTCACGTATGATGCCGCGAGACACCACGTGAGGGTCACCGTCACCGACAACGGCGAAGGCCAACTGTTGGCCGACGTGAAATACGACGGCGGGACCGCCATCCCCGAATTCACGAACACGTACCGGGCGCAGCCCGCCACGGACAATCCGACCGCGGTGAAGGCCGTCTCCGCGTCCGAAGGCAACCACTATAAGCTCAAGGGCGATGATTTCACGTTCACGCTCCACCGCGTGACCGCGCCCGACGGCGTCACGGCCGAAGCCGACCAGACGAAGACCAACGACGCCCGGGGCAACATCAGGTTCGACCAACTGTCGTTCCCGTTGCCCGGAACCTACGTGTACACCGTTTCGGAACGGGACGTCACCGTCCCCGGCGTCACCAAGGACGGCACCGTCACCACCATCACCTACACGGTCAAGGACGTCGACCATGCCGGACGGTTGAAGGTCGTCGATAAGACCATCACCCGTTCGGACGGCAAGACCGCGAACGGCATCCGATTCGACAACACGTACAATCCGCAGGGCGTCGGCTGCACGCTTGGCGGCGTGAAGACCATCATCAACGCGGATACGGCGACCAACCGCATCCCACGGGATGGCGAGTTCACGTTCGCACTCACCTCGCATGACGGTGCGCCGATGCCCGAGGGATCGAAGGACGGCGTGAAGACCGTCGCCAACACCGGCACCGGTTTCTCGTTCGGACGAATGGACTACGACAAGCCCGGAACCTACGTGTACACCGTCACCGAACAGGCCGGACGTGACCCGACCATCGGGTATTCCACCCAAGCCTATGACGTGACCGTCACCGTCACCGATCAAGGCGGCATGCTCTCGGCCTCTGTCGACCGTCAGGCCACGGACGTCCGATTCGACAACACGTACACGCCGACACCCGTTGACGTGACCGTGAAGGCGGACAAGCACCTGGCCGGACGTGATCTGAACGATGGCGAGTTCGCCGCCGAATTGAAGGATTCCGACGGCAACCTCCTCCAGACCAAACGGTTCGCCCGCGTTCCACGCGACGCGCAATCCGACAAGGCGACGGACGTCCGCGAAGGGGAAGGAACCCTCGAATTCGACAAGCTCACGTTCGACCGGGCCGGCGTGTACACGTACACCGTGACCGAACAGGACGGCGATCTGGGTGGCGTCACCTACGACAGGACCGTCCACACCGTCACCGTCACCGTCACCGAGGATGCGGACAGTCACACGTTGACCGCGAAGACCGAATACTCCACCGAAAACGGTTCCGAGGACGGCATCCGCTTCACTAACACGTACCAGCCGCAGAACGTGCTCGTGGAACTCACTGCACGCAAGCGTCTGACCGGACGCGGGCTGAAGGTCCACGAGTTCGAGTTCGAACTCGTGGACAGGGACGGCAAGGTCATCGACACCGAACGGAACGACAAGGACGGCGACATCCGGTTCAAGCCTCTCACCTACGGTCGTGACAACAACGGCATCGACGATTGCGGCGAACACCGGTACGTGATTCGGGAAAGGAACACCGGCGAGAAGAACGTCACCTACGACAGGACGGAACATCACGTGACCGTCACCGTGGGCGACGACCTGCAAGGCAATCTGACCGCCAAAGTCGAATACGACCCGACGGACGGGAAGACGAAGGATTCCAGCGCCACGCCGACCGACAAGGCCGACAGGATCAAGGGGGATGCCGTCGGGGACAAGCCGTCCACGACCCCCGGCATGGTCACCGTCACCGGAACCCGACCCGAGTTCACCAACTCCTACATTCCACCGGCGACCCCGGCCATCGTGAAGACGATTCGCCAACTCGCCAAGACCGGCGTATCCGCGCCCACCGTGGCGTTGGCCGCGTTCACGCTCTTGGGAGTGGGATTGATGCTGTTCCGCCGTCGCGGAAACCAAACCGAGACCGCGCGGCACAGGAAGTAAAGCCACGGTAGGCCAGTAGAAAGGCCGGGCAGGGGAGCTGATTCCCCACCCGGCCTTTTCTTTTGCACCGGCTGCAAGGTGACGTCCTCCCTCTCGGCCGAAGCTGAACCGCACCCCGATTGTTGGACTGAAGAAATTCAGATTCGATGATCGGAGGT
>ERZ827528.2185-NODE-2185-length-18460-cov-7.182450_pt1 | contig 18460 bp, 18 predicted proteins | sample MGYA00519768_ERZ827528 | MGnify/ENA primary metagenome ERZ827528 (study PRJEB31778, sample SAMEA3449343) | human gut metagenome | biome: human gut; feature: human-associated habitat; material: faeces | place: United Kingdom | collected 2010/2012 ...
AAAACCCCCCCCCGCCGCGGTCCTCATCAAGAAGGCTTGCGGAATCGAGAGCGGTTCAGGCGTTCCCAACAAGACAAAGGTCGCAACGATCACTACCGAGCAGATCAGAAAGATCGCCGAGCAGAAGATGCCCGACCTCACCGCTGCAAACATCGAGACCGCTATGAGCATGATAGCCGGTACCGCACGCAGCATGGGCGTCACAGTTGCTGATTGATGCTTCCTGTGGGAGGAAGAATCCGATTTAACCACACGATTGGGAGGAAACTATAATGAAACACGGTAAGAAATACAACCAGGGCGCTCAGCTTGTTGACAGAGCTGCCCTTTATGAGCCCAGCGAGGCTCTTGACATAGCCGTTAAGACTGCAACGGCAAAGTTTGATGAGACTGTCGAAGTCCACATCCGTTTGGGTGTTGACTCCCGCCACGCTGACCAGCAGGTCAGAGGCGCTGTCGTTCTTCCGAACGGCACCGGCAAGAAGGTTCGCGTAGCCGTCTTCGCTAAGGGCGCAGACGCTGAGGCCGCTGCTGCCGCAGGCGCTGAGATCGTCGGCGCTGAGGATCTTGTCGCTAAGATCCAGGGCGAGGGCTTCATGGATTTCGATGTCGCTATCGCTGCTCCGAACATGATGGGTCTCGTCGGCCGTCTCGGTAAGGTTCTCGGCCCCAGAGGTCTTATGCCCAGCCCCAAGGCAGGCACGGTTACCCCCGATGTCGCCAAGGCTGTCAACGAGGCTAAGGCCGGTAAGATCGAGTACCGTCTCGACAAGACCAACATCATCCACTGCCCCATCGGCAAGGCTTCCTTCGGCGCTGAGAAGCTCGGTGAGAACTTCAACACCCTGCTCGACGCTATAGTCAAGGCTAAACCCGCTTCGTCCAAGGGTCAGTATATCAAGTCCTGCGTCGTTGCTTCGACCATGGGCCCCGGCATCCGCATCAACCCCTCTAAGGTTCTCAACGCGGGCTCTGCCGAATAAAAAAGTTATTGACATGCGTCTGTTCGTGTGTTAATATAATAAAGCTGTTCTAACCAAAGACAGCAGGTGCAACGGGCTTTAGGCCCGGCATAAGGTGAAAACCGCCTGCCGAGGAAAGGAAGCTGCGCGCAGTACAGCTGCGCATTATGCAGATATTCAACCCTTTTCCCAGCTTGCGGAAGAGGGTTTTTCCTTTTGCCTTTGCAACCACCATTTCCGGAGGTGAAACTATGCCAAGCGAAAAAATTCTTGAACAGAAGAAGCAGATCGTGAACGATCTTGCAGACACACTCAGCTCTTCCGTCGCAGGTGTTATCGTTGACTACAAGGGTATCACTGTTGATGACGACACAAAGCTGCGTAAGGATCTTCGTGAGGCGGGCGTCAAGTACGCAGTCGTCAAGAACACTATCCTCAAGCTTGCAGCCGAGAAGGCCGAGCTTTCCGATATCGATGATGTTCTTGAGGGCACAACCGCTATCGCAACCAGCGCGGAGGACTACACCGCCGCTGCCCGCATCCTTTGCAAATTTGCAAGCACCAGCAAGACCTTCACTGTTAAGAAGGGCTTCCTGGACGGTAAGGTCATAGGCGTCGACACTGTCGAGAGCCTTGCAAAGCTGCCTTCAAAGGACGTGCTTCTTGCTACCGTCTGCAACGCGTTCAACGCACCCATCGCCGCTTTCGCCAGAGCTATGCAGGCTCTTGTTGAAAAGGGCGGCGCAACCCCGGTTCCCGCTGAAGAGGCGGCAGCCGAAGCTTAAAGAAAAAGCTAACTTACTAATTGGAGGTAATTCAAAATGGCAAACGAGAAAATTACAAGCATTTTAGAGACTCTTGACACCCTTACCGTTATCGAGCTTTCCGAGCTCGTCTCCGCTGTTGAGGAGAGATACGGTGTTTCCGCTGCTGCTGCTGTTGCTGTTGCTGCTCCCGCTGAGGGCGGCGCTGCTGCTGCTGAGGAGCAGACCGAGTTCGACGTTATCCTTACTTCTGCCGGCGCTGCTAAGATCAACGTCATCAAGGCTGTCCGTGAGATCACCGGCCTTGGCCTGAAGGAAGCTAAGGAACTCGTTGACGGCGCTCCCAAGGCTGTTAAGGAGAAGGTTTCTGCTGACGACGCTGAGGCTGCTAAGGCTAAGCTCGAAGAGGCAGGCGCAACTGTCGAGGTTAAGTAATTTAACTTTGAATAACAAAAACTGCTGTGGGTATTCCATGGCAGTTTTTTATTTTAATCGGACTGCGGGACACTTTGCCGAAAAGTGTTGCCCGCAGTTTTATTTTTCGGATAATTTGTATTAAATGAGCGCAGTTCTTTGCCGTTTTATATTTACTTTTTATTCGGATGTATGATATAATCACTTTATATGGCGTGCGTTCGACACGCGTTGACTCATTTGAAACTAACTCATTTTTATAAATATCAAGTGAAAATTGGAGGTTTTTTAATGAAACACGCAGATCTCATCTCGCAGATGACGCTGGAAGAAAAAGTCGCGTTCTGCTCCGGCAGCGACTATTGGCACACCGCATCCATCGAGCGTCTGGGCATACCGTCCATACTCTGGAGCGACGGCCCTCACGGTATACGCAACAGCGTAGGCACCCATGATAAGGACGAGCCCAAGAAGAAGGATAAGAAGGGCGAAGGCATGGATGCGCTGCTCGGCGGCATTCCTGCTGTCTGCTATCCCACCGCTGCCACGACCGCCTGCTCATGGGATCCCGAGCTTATCTACGGCATGGGCGAGCTCCTCGGCGAGGAGTGCATAGCCGAGAAGGTGTCCGTCCTGCTCGGACCCGGAACCAACATGAAGCGTTCGCCCCTGTGCGGCAGAAACTTTGAGTATTTTTCTGAAGATCCGTATCTTGCCGGCAAGATGTCCGCCGCTTTTATAAACGGCGTTCAGTCCAAGGGTATCGGCACTTCGCTCAAGCATTACGCGGTCAACAGCCAGGAGACCCGCAGAATGACCGTCAGCGCAGTTGTTGACGAGAGAACTCTGCGCGAGATATATCTCACCGCTTATGAGATAGCCGTCAAGGAGTCTCAGCCCTGGACCATCATGTGCATGTATAACCGCCTCAACGGCGTCTACGGCGCAGAAAACAAGTGGCTCCTTACCGATGTCCTCCGCCATGATTTCGGCTTTGAGGGCATGATAGTCACCGACTGGGGCGCAGAGAACGACCGTGTTCTCGGTCTGCTCGCAGGTCAGAACCTCGAGATGCCCACCTCGAACGGCGACGGCAACAGAAAGATATATGACGCAGTCAAGCGCGGCGAGATCAGCGAGGACTTCCTCGATGAGATGGTCGACGGCGTTGTTGATGTTATCATGCGCGCAAAGGAAGTTCTTGCAGACGGCAAGGGCTACAATGCGGGCGAGCATCACGCGGCGGCACGCAAGATTGCGCGTGAGAGCATGGTGCTTCTCAAGAACGACGACAATATCCTGCCCCTGAGCAAGAAGGCAAAGGTCGCAGTTATCGGTCAGATGGCAAAGAAGCCGCGTCATCAGGGCGCCGGTAGCTCTCTTGTCAACTCTATAAAAATCGACAGCGCATATAACACCATGTTCGAAGAGGGCATCGATGTTATCTATGCCGACGGCTACGCGATGACTAAGAAGGAGAAGAAAAATTCTCCCGAGACTTACATAGCCGATGCAGTCGAAGCTGCAAAGAAAGCGGATGTCGCAGTTCTGTTCATCGGTCTTACCGACGAGTTCGAGTCTGAGGGCTTCGACAGAACTCATCTTCGCATTCCGCCCGAGCATGTCGCCCTGCTCAGCGCTATACGCGGAGTCACCGAGAACATCGTTGTTGTCCTTGCGGGCGGCGCGGTTGTCGAGATGCCGTGGATAGGCGATACAAAGGCTCTGCTCAACAGCTACCTCGGCGGCGAGGCGAGCGGCAGCGCAGTCACCGATATCCTTTTCGGCGATGTCAACCCCTCCGGCAAGCTTGCCGAGACTTATCCGTTCTCACTCGAGGACACTCCCTGCTACAACAACTTCCCCGGCAATACCGCAACTGTCGAGTATCGCGAAGGTCTGTATATCGGCTACCGCTACTATGACACCGCGAAGAAGAACGTCCTGTTCCCGTTCGGCTTCGGTATGTCCTACACCACTTTCGAGTACAGCGACCTCAAGGTCTCTGCGGACAGCATCAAGGATACCGATACTCTCAAGGTTTCATTCAAGATAAAGAACACCGGCGACAGAGACGGCGCAGAGGTTGCCGAGCTCTATGTTGCCCAGGAAAACAGCACCATCTTCCGCCCCGAGAAGGAACTCAAGGGCTTCAAGAAAGTTTTCCTCAAGGCGGGCGAGGAGAAAGAGGTCGAAATCGAACTCAGCAAGCGCGCGTTCGCGTTCTACGATGTCGATCTCGGCGACTGGCATGTTGAGACGGATAATTATAAGATTCTCGTCGGCGCATCGAGCCGCGATATCCGTCTCGAGGGCAGCGTAAAGGTCGAGAGCACCGTTGACGCCCCCGTCAAGGATCTCAGAGAGACCATGCCCGCTTATTATTCGGCGGATGTTATGAATGTCCCGGACGATCAGTTCAAGGCTCTTCTCGGCCACGAGATTCCCGAGAGCGAGATTCACGACTATCCTAATCTGACCTTTGCCAACACTCTTGAGGACTCCGCCTGCGGCAAGAACGGCGCGAAGCTCTGCAAGATGCTACGCAAGTTCGTCGGCAGCGAGGGCATGGCGTGTTCGATAGCGCTCCAGACTCCCGTCAAGAACTTCGTCTCCATGAGCATGGGTGTGTTCAGCGAGGAACTCGGACGTCAGCTTCTGGATATCCTCAACGACAAGAAGCCCATGGGACGCGGCATACTCGCCCTTATAGGCAAGGCGATCCCCGCCGTTGTCAAGGGACTCCCGAACCTGCTCAAGAACATCTGATAGACTAAAATTCAATTATCCGCTGCAATTTGTGCGGCGGATAATTTTTTTGCGCGGAAAACCCTGTTGACTTTATCATGCTATAGAGAGTAAACTTTATCTATCGGTGCTTCGGAGGTCTGAACATGAAAAACAAAGACAGCGTTGAGCTTATAGAATACACAAAGGCGCAGGACGCGCTCAACTGCGCCACACACGCGCTCGGCGCGATTTTCGGCGCGGCGGTGCTCATTCTGCTGATCAAAAAGGCAGCGCCGTTTAGCAGTGCGAGATATATGGCAGCGGCCGTAGTCTACGGACTTTCGATTATTTTGCTCTACAGCGCGTCGGCAGTCTATCACGGCTTGCCGCAGGGCGAAGCGAAGCGGACAGCCCGTCTTGTCGATCATCTGGTTATCCCCGTGCTGCTTGCGGGCACGGCGACCCCGTGCTCGCTAATAACGCTCTATAATCACAATAAAATCTGCTGTGCCGTAGTGCTCCTGCTCGGCTGGGGAAGCGTGATGTTCGGCTTTATCGCCAAGCTGTTCTTCTTCCAAAAGACGAAAGCCGCGTGCGTCGCGGTCTATATAATCGCAGGCGCGGTGATGCTCTCGTGCTCGCTCGCGGTTATAGACGAGATAAATGTCCATGCGCTCCTGCTTTTAGTGCTCGGGTGCGCGGTCTATCTCTTCGGTTCGATATTCTGCGCCGTCGGCAGAAAACACCCGTGGTTCCATGTGCCGTTTCATATTTTCATGGTCGCGGGCAGCATGATACACGCGTATGTGATATACGAATATATATTCGCGGCCGCGTGATTATTTAAATTTCAAATAAAAGCAAAAGCGGCGGTTAAAAATTTAATTGCCGCTTTAAAAATTTTGTAAGATTTTGAGTTTAGCGCAGTCTTATATATGAAAGGAGGCGGCAGAGTGACGGAGTTTGAAAAAATATACCGCGATTATTTCGACGATGTGTTTCTTTATATCAAACGACTTTCGGGCAGCGAGGATATAGCCGATGATATCACGAGCGAAGCTTTCTATAAGGCCATGCGTTCGATAAAAGGCTTTCGCGGTGAGTGCGACATCCGCGTTTGGCTGTGTCAGATAGCAAAAAACTGCTATTATACTTATCTCAAAAAAGCCGCTCGGACGGATAGCGTCGATGATTCCGTTCTCTTCAATCTGCCCGCCTTTGAAGGAAACGCCGAAGAGCAGATATTGAAGCGCGATGAGGCAATGAGGGCGCGGAAAATCCTGCGTTCTATTCCCGACCCGTACAGAGAGGTGTTTATGTGGCGCGTATTTGCGCAGCTCAGCTATAAGCAGATAGGCGAGCTGTTCGGCAAAACCGAAAACTGGGCGTGTGTCACTTATCATCGGGCGCGCGGCATGATAAGAACAGGATTGGAGGAGAACGAAAATGAGAAATGAGTGCAATATCATTCGCGATATTCTGCCGCTGTATGCTGATAAAATGGTGAGCGCGGACACGGAATCTTTCGTTGAAGAGCATCTTATCGGGTGCGCCGAGTGCCGCGCAGAGCTCGAAAAGCTGAAAGTCGCCGATGTTATTGAGGCTGCCGTTTCGGATGCGGAAAATGATGACGAAAAGCGGCTCAAAGCTTTTGCAGGGAAGATTAACAGGAAAAGACATATTGTGATATCCGCATTTGCGGCAGTTCTGTTGATCATCTTTTTGCTCGGCGGCAGTCTGATATCATCCGCAAAATTCGGCACGGCGAATTTCTTTGCTGCCGCCAACGGATTTGTGCAGGTGACGGCTGCCGACAGGGAATATGTTGAAATACAACGCTCGCCGAGAGTAGTTGTCGCCCGACCGGACTACGAGCTGTTCGCAGAATATATGAAAAATCGCGGCTTCAGCGAAGTCGAGCAGTTCGGCTCGCAGCATATTTTTTCTGACGGGGAGAGGACAGAGAGAGTCATTTATTATCAAAACTCGTATTTTTCCAAATGGATTTGGGATTGATACTTTTGCGGAGAATCGGAAAAAAGCTTTACTCATGGGGCTTAACTCTGATATAATATATAATGTGTAAATTTATCTCAGGAGGGACGCCGATGAAACACGATTACCACGGAAAACCGGCTTCGCTTTCAGCGCGTCTTATGCGCGTTGCGATGCGGTACAAAAAAGAAGAGAGACCCGAAAAGGCGGCAGAACTCGAGGCTCTGGCGAAAAAAGAACTCGGCGAAAATGAAAAGAAACGCCTGCCGGAGTTTATAGCTCCCGGCGATGTCACCTGCTTTTGCGTTGACGATAAAAATGTGCTGTGGATAGGCACAAACGAGGGACTTTGGCGCATAGACGAGAGCGAAAAGGACGAGCTCGACCGCGTACAGTGCTTCAGAGCCAACGCCTGTATGCTTGATAACAGCGTCAAAGCCGTTGAACCGGACGGCAAAAACGGCGTATGGGTGCTGACCGAAACCGGCGTTTCGCACATTGAGATGCGTCTGCTCTCGGTCGAGCACAAGGCGAATCTTCATTCCGCCATGGACGAGAGAATCGTTCAGCGCCGCGGAATGCTCAGCGGCACTGATTGGAGCGCCGAGAGAAAACGCTGGGTGCCCCATGAGTCTGACAATGACGGACTCTGGACTGCGCTTGTCGCTATGGGAGACATCTGCCGCTACGGCGTGATGAAGAACGACCCGAAGTATACCCCCGAGCAGATAGAGCACGCGCGCAAAGTTGCGACCCGCTGGACGGAGGCCGTGCTCCTGCTTGAATACATACCCTCGTGGAAGGGTAATGTCGCGGCATTTGTTCGCTACAATGAGCCCGGCACAAACCGCGCCTCAAAAGGCTATCTTAAGCGCGGCAGAGAGGGAAAATTGAACATCCCCGATTTCGGCCCTGCGGGCTTTGTTCACGCCGAGCTCGGCCCCGTCGATGAGGACGACTGGGCGGAGCGCGACGCGGTGCCGGAGATAGTTTTCCGCAACGTTGAGGGCTATATAGCGCGCTCTTATCATGTCACCGACCCCGTAAACGACCCGATACCCTTCAGCGACGGCGTTTTCTTCAAAAAGGTCTATGACCCCGACGGAAAGCTCGTCAGTGTGCGCGTGCCCACGAGCAGCGATAAGGGCGACGATCTGCCCGGACTGCTGACTGTTGACAGTTCGCTCGAAATACCCGAGCGCCTGCGCCGCCTCTATGCGGACGAGGTTGACCCCGCGACAGGCAGGCACTGGGGCGACGACGATATAGTCTATAAATGCGACACCTCGAACGATGAGCTTACCGGACACTATGCGATATGGCAGCTCGCCTATGACATACTCGGCGAGGACGACCCGGAGCTCCGCGAGATAATCGCGACGATAGCCGAGCGCCACGCCCGCCACTTCGCGGACAACGACTATGCCCATACGGATGCGGGCGGTCAGCCGACCTCATGGGCGCGCATGACGAGGGAATATTATCTCAACCGCGACTGCGAGGGCTACGAGGACGGACCGCTCGGCACGATGATCCTGCTCCAGCTGTTTAAAGTAGCGCACCATGTCACAGGCAACGAGCGTTGGGATAAAGAATACCGCAAGCTCGCGCTCGAAGAGCCTTATCGCTATGCCGACCTCGCCTGCGAGCACTACGAGCGATATGAAAATAAGATAAAAGAATTTTTGCACAACGAGGAGCTTGACTCCGAGACGCTGTTCCCGATGGTCGTCAAGACGATGAATTATTCCGACACGCGCATGGCGGCGATAGTCTATTACACCATGTCGCAGCTCGAGGATGATCCGATACTGCTCGAAAAGTTCAGGCGCGGCGCGGACTGCTGGTGGAGGCTCGAAAAATACGGGCGCGATATAGAATGGTCGCTCGTTTATCAGCTGATGTACCCCGACGAGGAGAAATATGACGCATTCGGCAGACCCTGCAAAGATGTTCTCGCATGGCAGACTTCGCGCTATCCCGTCAGCTCCCGCGAGATATTTATCGACAACACCACGCGCCCCGATGCCCGCGAAGAGGACGGCATGCTCTGGTATAAAAATACCGAGAAGCCGATACCCTATGCCGTTGCAATGGATGAGCGCGGCGGCACGGGCACTGATTTCTTCCATGCCCGCCAGGGTAGATGGGACAATAGCATAGGCGTCAACGGCTCATACAATCTCATCATGCCCTATTGGATAGGCCGCTACAACGGTCTGCTCAAAGAGGAGAGCGCGGGCGGCGATATCACCGCCGACGAGCTCGAGGAGATACTCAGAACGCAGTAAAAATTATTTGAAAAAGAACGGATAAAATAACCGAGCCGCAGCAGTTCAATCTGTTGCGGCTCGGTTTATAATTTACTGGTGGGGTGGGTATATAAATGGGGTTTTGTCGCAGAATCCCAATTCAACTATCTCAATTTCTTACTCAGACACCACTCTGCCCAATTTTCTGTTCTGTAGAATTTGCCGGACATCGTGTGTCCGTATTTGTCCCAGCGGGTGTATTTTATGTCTGCTCCGAGTTTCTTGAGCTCGGCGGCGTAATAATCATCGCTGTCTATTTTTACATTTGTATCGTCCGACGAATGCGCCGCCCAGATCGGCGTTTTGACTAATCGGCCAATATCATATTTTTCATAGTCACGATCCAGGCACAAGCCGCCCATCACGGGCACTGCCGCCGCGAAATATTCGGGGAAAAGATAGATAAGCTGCCAGACACAGCAGCCGCCGAAGGAAGTGCCGATGATATATATGCGCTTTCTGTCGAAATCTGCTGGCAGCTCATCCACAAGTCTCTTTATCGATTTTATGTAATTCTGCATCGCTTCGCCTCTGTTTGAGCCGAAAGGTGCCTGCGGCAAAAGAATATTGCAATCTATTTTTAATAATTGCTTGTACAACGGTATGTTGTCAAACAGCTGCTTGAAATTATCATTGCCCATTGCGCCCGCGCCGTGTAAGAGAACAAACAACGGCCTGTTTTTATCTTTGCTTGCACGAAGTCGGAAAGGAAAGCATATTTTATTCTCTCGGTCGGTGTATTTATAGGCGGAAAATCTGCCGCCGTATACTTTCTTTATGCCGTCGCCGCTGCGGCTGAGTTTTTTCTCAATATTCGCGGCTGCTCTGTTTTGCTTTTTCTTATAGCGCTTATAGTATCTGTACGCCTTCGTGATCGAATTGGGCATTTTGCCCTTTTTCTCGATGGAGTCTTGCGGTATATATAAATATCCGTCGCTGCCCTCGAGCTGAGCTTCTTTTAAAAGGCTTTTGATTGTGTCAAGCTCGCTTTCGTCGAAAGCTATGAGAGCCAAGCCAATATCCAACGAGCCTTTTTCAATATATGGCTCGAAAGGCGCAATATCGCAGAAATCGCTGTCAACAAGACAGCGGAATCTCAAGTTGCTCATAAAATCACCGTATATTCAGAATGTGCATTCACATGGCATGATTATTTTTTCAGATACTCCGCATATTGCCTGTAAAGCTCCGCCGAGCTTTCATGCCCGGCGAACGAGCCGGAATCCTCGGGATTCATCAGCCCGATATACTGATATCCGATTATCTTGTCCGCATACGGCGCGACGTTCGCTATCTGCCGCTCGATTCGTTTGAAATCGGCGGGGAGCAGGGCGCTTTTGTAGACCATGCCCTCGAAATCGAACAGCTCGATATCCGCCCAGAGTGCGGCACGACCGGCTTTATCATGGGCTTTTTTCAGGCGTGCAAATATTTTTTCGCTCTGCCACACGCGCGTCTTCTTGACGCCGATTTCGTCCTGATACGCTATAAAATCGACATCGAGCGAGGCGAGCGCGTCGATATATTTTGAGTTCGTGAGCGTGAGATTTGTGCCGTAGGGCGCGATAAGCGTCTTTTTGTCGGGCGTTATCTCGCGGCAGCGGGCGGAACAGAGATTGACATATTTCATGAAATTCCCCGAAAAGCGCAGGATTATACAAGTCTCGTCCGGGAAATACCAGCCGTAGAAGCTTTTGTGCCGCGCGTATTTTTCCGTCAGCTCATCCATGGCTTTAAACGAGCGGTCTATTACTTCGCTCGAGGTTATGTTGACTCCGGGCTTCGTCCAGTCGCCGTAAAAGCCGTTGCCGAGGAAAACCTTTATGCCGCATTTGTCCGCCTCGTCGAGCACCGCCTCGATAGGGTCGGCGCAGGGGATATCCGCCAAAGGAAAAACGGACGACTCGAAATAGCAGCGGTCATAGAGTGCAGTCGCCATAACGACTATGTATTCCATTTTGAGCGCCGCTATCTCGCGCACCTTTTCGCGCCAGTTTTCGGCGGTAAAGGAGTCGAGAGCGGGGTTCCAGTATTTGCCCTCCGCCGTGTTGTGATGGTGAATTTCAAAAAAAGTTCCGTCAATTCCTCTTGACATGCTTTACCTCCGTATAAATAGGGTAATATCTTGAAAACTCATACCAAGTTTCCGTTCCCAAGGTGTCATATTTTTTCTTTAAGCTTTTGCATGAGGAATGTTGGCTTTATTATATTCCTTCATAGTTCTCGCTCTCCGTCAAAACTTCGTTTCGCCGCCTCCCTCATCAAAGAAAGGCTATTTTTACAACAAGCTTTTTCTTTAACTTAATATAACATTTTTAATGAAAACTTTCAAGTTGTATATACAAACAGAGTTACCCCGAATTTACGGGATAACTCTGTTTTCTGATGCTATGACAAAAGTATGATGGCTGTTCCTGCCTTGATTTTACTTGTTGACAAAACATTCGAGTATATGAAATTAAAACCTTGTCATCTGAATTGAATACATCTAAAAAGAAAACTATTTTTCTTCAATTATCTCAATAGTGTCAACAAAAATATTTAATCCATTACCATATAATTCCCCAGTAACTTTTATTAAAGTTCCTTTACGCAAGTCAACAAGAATAGGATTATCGTCGCCTAAGTATAACGTCCAGCCCTCAGATGTGTAAACCTGAGTCATAACATCGATTACTTTTACTCTATCAACTATCTCAATTTTATTTCCACTATATTTTTGCTTATATGCATATTCATTTTCACAATACAAATCATAAAGTTTTTTCGAATCTAACATTTCACTACTACCGTCAGAATATGTAATCTTAGCATAATATTGCGATTTTCCACACGCAGATAATCCCGCACAAACAAGAATAATGGCAAACAACACGCATAAAGCTTTTTTCATTTTAATCTTCATTTTGATCAACTCCTGATATTTTGTAATTATGCTTTACTTTTCTTCGGGCATTGTGCATCAATCGGTATTTGCCAATGTCCGTTTTTCTTTTCAGCGCCAAATGTAACTTTTATTATGCCGTCTTTACACCATTTCCGAATGGTTGATTCGGAATAACCCCACTTTTTTGCAACTTCTTTTACAGACAGATACTGCATATTTAAACCCTCCTCCTGAGTAATAACCGATATTGGTTAATATGATTATATACCGCAATCGGTTAATATGTCAATAGGGAGGATTGAAGAATTTATGATTTCCTATGATAAATTATGGCAAACCATGAAAGAAAAAGGTGTTACACAGTATGCTCTTATTAAAAAATACAATATCAGTCCCGGTCAAATCACACGATTAAAACGAAATGAAAGTGTCAGCACACATACAATAGAAATATTTTGTAAAATTTTGAAATGCAATGTCGAAGATATTATGCAATATATAGACGATGAAAATGATGAAAATATAAAATAAGCAGGGATTGTTTCCCTGCTTTTGTTTTGTCCCTTTGCCGCCGTCGGAGCAATATTTTTAAATCTCTCGGAGGAAATTCGGAAAACTTGAAAAACTTCTTTACAAACCGCTTCATAGCTGATATAATACCGTTGTATGCGTCCGCTACTCGGCTTATGGATTAAACCTCAAAGAGGTTTTCACCGGCCTTTTGCTGGGTTACGGAGCAAATATTAAAATGAGGTGAAAAAAATGACTCAGGCAGAAAAAACCGCAATTATGCAGGAGTACGCTATCCATGAGGGCGACACCGGTTCTCCGGAGGTCCAGATCGCTGTTCTCACCAAGAGAATCCGCGACCTGACAGAGCATCTCAAGGAGCATCCGAAGGATCATCATTCGCGCCGCGGCCTTCTCAAGATGGTCGGTCACAGACGCAATCTCCTGGCATACCTTCAGAAGGTTGACATTGAGCGCTACCGTGCGATCATTGCCAGACTCGGTATCCGTAAATAATTGCACGACGAGCAGGCAGGAGTTTATTTCTGCCTGCTTTTCTGAACTCACAATCGACAGACTGCAACGGTTTTAGCAGTGAATCGGGGCTCCGGGAAGCCGGGGAACGGATTTATTGCTAAGTCCGGGGGTCTGTGGAAATAAATACAAAGAGGTAAAACTATGTTCGAGGATTTCAAAAAGTTTGAAACTGAAATCGCCGGCAGACCCTTCGTTGTTGAAGTCGGCAAGATGGCTCAGCTCGCAGGCGGTTCGTGCCTCGTCCGTTACGGCGAGACCGACGTGCTCTGCACCGCAACCATGGCTGCAAAGCCGAGAGAGGGCGTGGATTTCTTCCCGCTTTCAGTTGATTTTGAAGAGAAGCTCTATTCCGTTGGCAAGATTCCCGGTTCGTTCCAGCGCCGTGAGGGCAGAGCGAGCGAGAAGGCAACTCTTGCATCGAGAGTTATCGACAGACCCATCCGTCCTCTGTTCCCCAAGGATATGAGAAATGATGTCAGCGTCGTGGCTACCGTTATGTCGGTCGATCCCGACTGCTCCCCTGAGATTGCCGGTATGAACGGCGCGTCTCTCGCCATTGCCATGTCGGATATCCCCTGGAATGGCCCCATCGGCGGCGTGGCAGTCGGCTATGTGGACGGCGAGATCGTGCTGAACCCCACCAAGGAGCAGCGCGAGCGCTCTGACCTGGCCCTGACCCTGGCTGCCAGCATGGAAAAGATCGTCATGATTGAAGCTGGCGCCAACGAAGTGACCGAAGAGGTCATGATGGACGCCATCAAGGCTGGCCATGAGGAAATCAAAAAGCTGCTCACCTTTATGAACGGCATTGTTGCAGAGATCGGCAAGCCGAAGAAGAGCTTTACCCCGGTGGAACTGGACCACGCTCTGTTGGCGGATGTGTACGCCAAGCACCTGGAAGATGTCAAGGCTGCCATGAACACCGACGACAAAAACGTTCGCGATGCCGCCATGCTGCCCATCATGGATGCTATTGCCGAGGAACACCCCGAACTGAACGCCGCCGACCTGGATCTGATCAGCTATAAGCTGCAGAAGAAGGTTGTGCGCACCTGGCTGCTGGAAGAAGGCAAGCGTGTTGACGGCCGCGGCATCAATGAGATCCGCCCGCTGGCCGCCGAAGTCGGTGTGCTGCCCCGTGTGCACGGCTCCGGCCTGTTCACCCGCGGCCAGACCCAGGCCCTGACCATCTGCACCTTGGGCTCCACCAAAGATGCCCAGATTATGGACGACCTGTCCGACACCCCGCTCAAGCGCTACATCCATCACTATAACATGCCGCCGTACTCCACCGGCGAAGCCCGCGCACCCCGCAGCCCCGGCCGCCGCGAGATCGGCCACGGCAACCTGGCGGAGCGTGCCCTGATCCCCGTGCTGCCCAGCATGGAAGAGTTCCCGTACACCATCCGTACCGTTTCTGAAATCATGAGCTCCAACGGCTCCACCTCTCAGGCTTCTATTTGCGCTTCCACCCTGGCCCTGATGGATGCTGGTGTGCCCATCAAGGCACCGGTTGCCGGTATCTCCTGCGGCCTGATCACCGATGGCGACCCGTTGCACGGCGGCCGCTGGATGACCATGCTGGATATCCAGGGCGTGGAGGACTTCCACGGCGATATGGACTTTAAGGTTGGCGGCACCCGCCGCGGTATTACCGCTATCCAGATGGATATTAAGGTGGACGGCCTGACCTATGATATTGTGGCCGAAGCACTGGAAAAGTGCCGCAAGGGCCGCCTGTTCATCCTGGACGAGATCATCAAGCCCTGCATTGCCGAGCCGCGCGCAGAGCTTTCCAAGTATGCACCCAAGATGTTCAGCATGCAAATCCCCGTTGACAAGATCAAGGATGTCATCGGTAAGGGCGGCAAGGTCATTCAGGAAATGTGCGCCAACTTCAACTGCAAGATCGACATTGAGGAGGACGGCCACGTCTTTATCTCCGCTGTGGATCAGGACGACGCCAAGCGCGCGATTTCCACCATCAAGACCATTGTGGAAGATCCCGAAGTGGGCGCTATCTACAAGGGCCGCGTGACCCGCCTGATGAACTTTGGCGCATTTGTTGAGATTGCCCCGGGCAAGGAAGGTCTGGTTCACATCTCCAAGCTGGACGACCACCGTGTAGAGCATGTGGAAGATGTTGTTGCCGTGGGCGATCCCATCATCGTTATGGTAACCGACATCGACCAGCAGGGTCGCATCAACCTGTCCCGCAAGGATGCCCTGGCCGCCATCGCCAAAAAGCGCGCGGAACAGCAGCAGTAAAGTTACGGGAGTTTTGTTCCTTCTTTGAAAAGAAGGGAACCGAAGAAACTTTAATAGAATAAAAACAGGCAGTGCCGCTCCCGGAAAGGGGAGAAGGACACTGCCTGTTTTGGTATTGGGTAAAAAAGAAAGTGGGTACTTGAGCAGAAAAACAGCGCAGAATCTTTCGATTCTGCGCTGTTTTTATATGGAGCGGGTGAAGGGAGTCGAACCCTCGTCCCCAGCTTGGAAGGCTGATGTACTAGCCGTTGTACGACACCCGCATTGAATACTTGATTATTTTACCGCACGGGTGCCGGTTTGTCAATAGCGGATTGCCGATTTTCAGCTGTTCCGGCCTGATCCGGCGTGTTTTCACTCAGCGTTTTTACCGCCGAGCAAAAGAACCAGGAATTCCCTCAAAACTCTTTGCGCTGATAAATTTGTACACTCAAGGCCCAGCTGCCAAGGTAGAGCAGCAGCACGGCCGCGCAGGGCAGCAACAAAAGCACCGGCTGCGCGGTGAGGGCATTGCCCAAAGCGTCCAGCAGGGAAATGACGGAAGAACGCTGCAGATAGGGCAGATGCTCCATGGCAAAAATTATGAGGAAAACACCAAAGAATGCGACCAGGTACACCCAGGTGCGGGCACGCACCGCGCCGAATTTGTAGGAAAACGGCATGTTGACGGCAAACAGCAGCAGGGAAAACGCGGCAATGACCAGAATCGAGAATGCCGCTTCCAACACATCTGTGTATTGGCCGGTAAGGAAAATCCCCACCGCGGCGCAAACGCTGCCAAACAGGGTGAACAGCAGCCCCAGCAGGTACTTGCAGCCAACAACCTGCCCCGGTGTGACCGGCAGGGTGCGGGCATAGGTATCCCAGTGGGCGTAATCATCAAAATTCATGGTGCTGGATGCGTAAACGCCGCACACGGCAACAAGCGCATAACACAGGTAATTCATATGCAGGCAGACCGCCATGCCAAGATAAAGCACAACCATAATAAGGAAATTTTTCTTGTAGCTGTTCACCAAAATGCCCCAGTCTTTGCACAAAAGACCTTTCATTGTTAACCCTCCTTGCTGGTCAGGCGCATAATGTCATCAATGCTGGCGGCATCGCATACCACACCGGGCAATGCGCGCAGGACGCTGACCCGCGGGTGTACCAGGCTTTCGCAGCCGGCGGCGGTGCGGCAGGTGGCGGCGATCCACTCCGGCGGCAGGCGGTCAAGGTCCTGCTGGCTGCACCGCAGAATGCCGTATTCTTCCATCAGGTCATCCTTGTTTTTGGCAAACAGCAGCTGCCCATGGTGCAGGTAGGCAATGGTATCGGCGATCTGTTCCAGGTCGGTGGTAATGTGGCTGCTCAACAGCACGCTGTGGCGCTCATCCTGGATAAAATCAAGCAGGATATCCAAAATCTCGCTGCGGGCGGCGGGGTCCAGCCCGGAGGTGGCTTCGTCCAGCACCAGCAGCCCCGGCCGGTGGGCCAAAGCGCTGGCAAGGTTCAGCTTCATCCGCATGCCGCGGCTGAGTTCTTTGATGCTCTTTTTCGGCGGCAGGTGGAACTGCTCCAGCAGAGCGGCGAAATAACCGGCATCCCACGCTGGGCCAAATATGCCGCGCAGGCTGGCACCAACCTGTGCGGGGGTCAGCGATTCATAAAAATAGGCATCCTCAAACACAACGCCAATTTTCGCGCGCACGGCGGCATCATCTGGGGTGGCGCTCAGCAGCTCCACGGTGCCGGCATCCGGGCGGTTTACACCGGTCAGCAGTTTGAGCAGGGTGGTTTTGCCCGCGCCGTTTTCACCAATCAGGCCAACAATGCTCCCGGCGGGAATTTCCAGGTTCAGCGGGCCAAGGGTAAAACCGTGGTAATGTTTTGCCACACCATGCAGTGCGGCGGCCAAAGGTTCAGCCATCATGATTCCTCCCACAAAAGGTCAAGGGTTTCGCGCACTTCGTCTTTGGTAATGCCGCCGCGCCGCGCGGCATCAATGGCGTGCTGCAGGTGCTCTTCCATCTGTTTTAAGCTTTCCTCCCGGTGTAGGGCCGGGTTTTGCGGCGCAACAAAGCTGCCGCGCCCCGGCATGGTGGTAATAAAACCATCGGCTTCCAGGTCCTCATACGCGCGCTTGGTGGTGATCACGCTGATGCGCAACTCCTTCGCCAACAGGCGGATGCTGGGCAGTGCATCGCCCTGCTGCAATTCGCCGTTCAAAATTTTGGCTTTGATCTGCCGGGTGATCTGCGCGTAAATGGGTTCCTGCCCGGAATTGGAGATATACAGCTCCATGCCGTGTTCCTCCTTGCAATCTGAACTGTTCATATGCTATATATACAGTATATACGCAATATACACAGCTGTCAACAGGTAAAATAAAAAAATCCCCGCCCATATTCAGGGCAGGGATGGCAAAAGGCGGGAACAGGCAGTCAGGTTTCCGCCGCCGGTTCTTCCTCCGGTTCGCTCACCGGCAGGCCGCGGTGCTCCACCGGGGTGGAAAACACGATCTGCGTGCGGGTACGGCCAAACTGCTGCAGATGGTTGATAAAGGTATCCAACTCCTGCGTGGTGCCAAACAGCACTTCAATCAGCATGCTGTAATCGCCAGTCACGCAGTTGCACTCCACAACATTGCCGCAGCTTTGGATGTAGGGGTAAAACTCCGGCTTGAGCTTGGGGTCCATATCCAGGTTGATGAACGCCTTGACCAGCTGCCCCAGCTTGAGCGGGGCAACCTGCGCCTGATAGCCGGTCAGTACGCCGTCTTTTTCCAGTTTGGCAATGCGGGCCGAAACCGCAGGGGAGGACAAAAACACCCGGTCGGCAATTTCTTTCAGTGGGGCGCGTGCGTTTGTTTGCAGAATATCAATGATTTTGCGGTCAATGCGGTCCATACCATCCACCTCCATTATAAGTAAAAAAGGGAACAATGCAGCCGCCAACAAGGGCGGACGACATTGTCCCCATAAATTACTTAAAATTCTAACACAAAAAATGGAAAAGGTAAAGTGGATTGCAAAATTTTATAAGGCAACACCGCATAATTCTAAGTGCCGATACGGCGAGCGAGGTGCGGCAGCTGCT
>ERZ827528.2188-NODE-2188-length-18442-cov-3.064665_pt1 | contig 18442 bp, 10 predicted proteins | sample MGYA00519768_ERZ827528 | MGnify/ENA primary metagenome ERZ827528 (study PRJEB31778, sample SAMEA3449343) | human gut metagenome | biome: human gut; feature: human-associated habitat; material: faeces | place: United Kingdom | collected 2010/2012 ...
GTGTCTACTTAATCAATACCAACTACTATTTTATGTGTATTTTCACGTTTTTATGTAGCACTCAACAATAAAAATATAAAAAATATCTACCCTATACAGATTCAGTTTTTTATTATCTATTTATATCAGCCTCTCTACTATCAAATAATTATCCAATTTGTATACATCTGATAAAACAGCAAATGGCTATGCGATTAACGCATAGCCATTTACGTATTATGTTGTTTCCCAAGTAGCGAAACAACTCTGTTATCATCCCCACTTAAGGCAGGCACTCCTTTGTTTAATAATATACTCAACACTATTTTATGTCAATATCGATGAAAATTTTATTTTAATATACCTTCCTAACCTTCTCCACGCCATAAAGCTCTTTGAAGTATTCCAGATCGTCATCCGACTTTATCACCATCACACCCACAAAGCTGCCGTCCTGTCTGTTCTTAAAACCTGCGACCTGCTCGCCGGTGCAGATAGAACACCTGATGACAGCCTCATGCATGTTCTCGTCATATGGAAACCTGTTGTCTGCATCACCACGTCCCATTTTAAGCCTTGTTATTATATTCCTGATTCCCATTATGTCATCTTCTTTCTCTGTCCGGAAATCTATCTGTCAAACGTCACATCACTTACTTGTCACAGGCAGCAGTATTATCTTCACACTCACTGCTCGATCTGTCCCAGTATATAAGGATCCTTGATCTTATTATCCTCCGCAAAGAACAGTATCTTCGTGAGTACTTCCGATGTCTTTGGATCATCATCCACAAATGGCAGGAATATTCTGCCCCGCCTCTGCGAATGCACAGGAAGTACATTTATCATAGGGCCTGCCTCCTGATGCACCACTCCGCTTCCAAGGTGGACTGTATAATTGGCGCGCTTGCCCTCTATCACCGCATGGTTCTTTGTAAATGTGACATTTGTCAGCCTGAAAAGCGGCATGGTGAATTCTGCTATCGCCTTTCGCATCTCAACAGTTGAGTGTGAGGTCTCTGGATCCACGCCTCCGGCATGTGCCACGGAAACAGCCATGTCCACATCCCTCATGACCTCAGAGAATATGATGTCTGGGATATCCTTGATCCTCATATTCTTTCCTGTCTTTCTATCTGAGAACACCACCCATTCGAGGGTCGGTGACTCTATATCCGCAGGTGAGAACCAGTCTGCAAGCGCGTATATCTGTGCTACTATGTTCTCCTTGTAATAAACCTTTTGAAGTCCATCCTCTATGTCTGCCACCCAGTGTCTTGACCTCAGACAGCCCAGAGTTTTCTTCGGCTGGATCTGATTGCCCGCGTATCTGAGGGAATGTTCCATGTTCATTTCCTCTTCGGTCTTCACATAGAGCTCTCTGAACACCTGCTTGAACGGCTGTACGATCTTGTTGTCAAATACATATTTCTGTATATCATGCCATTTGCCAGCCATGTACATATGGAATGGATGTGCTACTGTGAGCTTTGTGTCATCTGACAGGTTCATAAGGTTCAAGCCTGTTTTTTTGGAGCTATTATTTTCCGTTGATTTTGATACCGTATCCGCAATATCTGCATCACCGATGGACGTTGCCACAAATGTATTGAATCCATCCTCAGTCGCAAATCCCAGCACAACATTCTTGCTGTCATCAAGTTCATTTGCCCCTGACATAATACTGTCAGCCGCATTATCAAGCTCTGCCTTCACGCCATCCGGCTCCGCCACCTTGAACACCAGCGCAGCTACCATGTCATATATAACAGGATTCTCCAGCATGCCCCTGATCTCAGCCCAGGTGTATTCCTCCTGGCTCTCCATCGCATCCTCAAGCATCGCCTTTGTACGCCTTGACTGCTCCGCCATCTGCTTCTTGGCATCCATCAGAGCCAATACATACTCATCCTTCTTGATCTTTGCCGGAACGGACTTTAACTGTTTGCCGTTCTTCTCACAGATGACAGCGCATTTGCCGCCGTCCTCCATCTCAAGCCATACGGTCACTTCTCCGACCTCATGCGGCTGAAAATATTCCCTCATGCCCTGAACTACAAGGCTTTCCATACGTAGGGTAAGTCTCGTCACGTCCTGATATCCGGCATTGATCGCCATATTGCGCATAGCTGTAGAAACTGCTGCCGCCTCGCTGGCTCTCCTCTGTGCTCCGAACTGCCTGCTCTCCTTCTTGAACTTCTGAAGGAACATGTACCTGTCCTTTATCTGCTCCTCATTCTCTATCGGCAGGATTCCCACCGCCATGAGCAGATCTTTGTTTCTCTTTGCCTCGATCTCAGCCATCAGCTCGGGCTCATCATATTTGCCAAGTGCCGCATCCGCATATTTTCTCGCCCTGGTATGCTTTGCACCGTCCGAAATGTATTTCGCCGCCTTGTATATGAGCTGGAAACGTTTGTCACCCAACCTTTCATAGACTTCGGTAAACCACGTCCTGTCAAATGCGCCGTCGTTCAGCTCATCCACCTCAAGCGGTGTAAATCTCGCTATCATAGCCTTTCTCTTGTCGTCAAATGACTCGTTCATGTGCGCCATAAAGTAATAGCATCCCGCAGTAAATCCATCCCATCCAAGATACTCTCCAACTATATCTATCCACTCTGGAGAATACATAGCCGCCTCTATAAGCCTGGCATCACTTATATCCGTACCTGTAAGATAGGCCTTCAAAGTCTCCGCACTGTCATTTGCATCAGGCACACACGCCTGAAGAAGATGAGACATACTGTTCTTCTTGCTGACCTTCTGACGATTATAGTAATAACCGGTATTGAAATACGTTGATCTCTCCAACGTCTCCTTGCCTAGGGCTGACAGTATCCTGACAAAATACTCCGCTCCGAATATTCTTGTAAGCCCATATATATATGGAGAGAATTCTGTCTCCGTGTCTCCCCTTGTGAGCTCTGCAGAAAGCACAAGCTCTGACATATCAGTGTACAGCTTCTTAGCTATATCCAGCCTTTTCTCGTCCGTCTCTGAGAACTCTCCTTCCGGACTGTGAAGAAGTATCTGCCGCACACTTCTCAGCCTTTCACGCTCCGTATATCCCCACTCATAGCCTCTGGTCTGCACCTTCCTATTGCGCTCCGTTATAAAACGCATCACGTCAGATACACATTTGAGGCTCCTATCCAGGGAATTCCCCTCAAATGCCATCTTGTACATATAATCTTTTGAAATCAAGCCACGACTGTATGCAGCAATATAGTTCTGGAGACCTGGAACCGGCATGACACTTCCTGTGTGTACCCAGTAATATGAATTTCTATCATTTACAACGTCTGAAGGTATATTAAAGTTATGACTCTTTGCAAGGGCATAGTTGTATGGAAACAAATGCATGAAATTTTCTTCATTCTGCCTTGCCTCGTCAGAATCCTCTTTTACGTCTAATATATCGCTGTCACCATCGATTGCAAGCCACCATGTTATTATCATGATCTGCTCATTTGTGAGCACACTTCTGTGATATACCTTTGAATCATCACCAGATATACTGCTGCCACCTTTATTCCCGCCAAATGTATATATGAGCTCATCGTTTCTTCCAAGCAGATAGTCTGCTGCCACAATGGCAAGCCTCTTCTTGTCACTATCCATCACATATCTTCTATACAGGAAACCAATTACAGCTCTGGAAATGGCAAGATATCCGAATGCCGGACATTCTTCTATATATATATTTCCAAACATATCCGCCATAAAGCTCTCACAGTACTTCTTGAAATCCTGTTTGTCACTGTTGTAGCCATTCAGATACACGTAGAGCTGCATGCACATATACGGAGTCTGAATATTTTTCTCGTAGAAATCTACCCACAATTCCTCACATGCCACTTTGTCACGGTTCACATATATGTTTCCACCTGACTCACCAAGCAGACCGATTTCTCCGTCAGTCATCTCATACTCATCATTTTTGTGTTCATCCACAAATGCATCAAATTTTCTTAATATATTTATTACTTCTGAATCAGATGTCGTGTCTTTCTTTTTAGGCACAATCTTTGATTTGAGTTTTGCAAATGCACCCTCGCTCTTAGCAGTCTTGCACAGATTATCATTTGCAATCCCGCTTTCAGGGAAATACTTTTTGTACAGCTCAAAGCACTCAGCCAGATAACTCTTGTCAAATATCGGCTCATAGTCCGCATTTACATCATAAAGTCCATATCCCTCATCTGCACCAGCCCGGTCTGTGCCAACATTTTTAATCTCACGTATAAGAATCTGCTCCTTAGTTGTAACACTGGATCTTCCATTCGCAGACTCCCTCTGCATAGCGTCTATATGACCAACACAATCTGCAAAAAGTTTCTGCCTGTTCTCATCATTCTTGAGCTGGAGCAACAGGTCAAGTCCCGCTGTTCTCTTTTCCTCCTTGGGATCTGCAAGAAGTCTTCCAATGAGGCCATCCATGTCTTCACCGTCAAGCTTATACAAAATAGATAAAACAGTCTCCCTTATGTCTGACTTCTTGTACTTGAGCATATTCTCAAGCTGTACATAATTCTCCGGCGAAAGCTTCATATCCTTAACGATCATGGCCGCCTTGTTTCTGGTATATGTCTCCTTGTCGGCAACCGCATCCACCAGTATGGCACGCTGCCTGTCATTTGCCGGCTGCCTTACAAGCAGAAGCAAAAGCGCATCTCTGCTATACCTTGCGGAATCTATCTCAGGAACCATCTCCGCTATGTGTGTGATCCTGTCCTCGTCCTTTAGAGCGCTTGCACAGACCGCAAGTCTCATGATGATTGCGGATCTGTCCAGATATTCGGCATTCCATGGAAATACACACGGATCAAACTCAAGCCTCTTCTTTGGCATGCGCTCAAGTATGCCCATGAGGATGTCGTACATCTCCTGACATTCTTTCCTGCTGTCAAAATATTTGTCCACCTCGGCAAATGTCATTTTCTTAAGTTCATTGTTGTACGATCTGCCGTCTTTATATATGAGACTATTCATATAAGGCTGGTAATCCGACATGAAACTTGGCATGATGACCGCCATGGTGTCCATCTCGTCTGAGAATCTCTTGATAAATTCCTTTGCAACGCTATGTGTGTACACCTTTCCCAGACTCATTGCCCTGATATATGTGCCAAATACCAGTCTTTGGTGTCTGCTGCCATCAAGTGCCAGCTTGTTCATCACATGGCATGCCTCGTCCACATCAAAGAAACCATAGCTCCACAGCGCAAGATAGATCTGCATGGCATCATCGCCGGATAAAGCTTCACGCCTTGCATTTTCATCATTCAGATATGTATCTATAAGAAGCAGCTGTTTCTTCTGTATACGGTCAAGCTTGCTCTCCTCGTCAGTCACAAGTCCTGTCCAGGTGGCTACAGCCCTCATGACAGACGAGAATCTCAGAAGATCATTCTCCTTTATCACATGGAACAGGGTCATAAATGCACCTGCCGTTCCATAATCCATGTTCTCACAGATCGCCTGCCTGAGTCCCTCCTGAAGCTTTGCCGCAATGAGCAGCTTGCCTACAGCCTCATGGAGCCTTGTGTTGGAGCTCATATATATTCCCCTGAGGATATTGGTCGTGAGCCTTGTCTGCGCACTCTCACCGAACATGATGTCCATGAGCACTTCCTCAAGCTCTGCATTCCCCCTGTCGAGCTCCGCCTGTATCCAATATTCTGATATTATTCTATATCCGTTGCTGCTGCCATCCCTGTAATAGCACAATATATCCTGCGGCAATTTCTCATTGTAGAGAGATACTATGTCGCATCCGTATATCCCCATGGAGTGATATTCATTCATGATCCTGAAATATCTGTCAAGAAATGCCCCGTACCTCTTCGTACGCATGGTTCTTCTGTAATAATACTGGCTTGTCTGCCACTTGATTATGCTGTCTATTGAAATGTAGAAATCCTTCAGCAGATGATCCGGCACCCATCCCGGCAAATGCTTCAGCTCCTTTCTGAAGAATTCCGAAGGAAGATTCTTTTCATTCTCAAGAAATGTCTCAAGTCTCTTGCCGATCATCGACTCTTTTACATCTCCATAGTAATTATCCATCTCCTTAAGAAGCTTCTGCGCATCCGCACTGTAGCTCTTTCTGAGCTTCATAGAATTCTCGTCAAATACCTCTCTCACTTCATCTGCAATCCTCTTCTGCTCCTCAAGCTCAAGTCTTGTCTTCTTGTCCTCCGCCATTGTACCCCCTTTCTTTATGTTCTACCACATTCTGCCCGCCAGCATTGTGAGGCGGATAAATGTGATCTCATCCCCTTCGTTAAACTTCTCTTCCCTGTTCAGCTCCGTTAATTCATCCATACCGCGGAACACTCTGAACAGCCCATCCTCAAATCCCTGAATGGCTGTCTTCACTGCCTCATCCACATCTGGTTTCTTCTCCCCATAGACGATCCCGAACGCTATCTTTCCTATTCTTCCCATGTCATCGATCTGTTCATCTGTCAGCACTGCATCGCCGCGATCCATGCGGGATATGTACTGTGCCACGCATATCTTTACTGTCTCTGTTATGAGTTCCCGTAGCGTACTCGGTGCTGTGTCATATTCAAACGGGACCTTGTGCACTGTGTCCTTCCGCTTGCCAAGCTGTTTTATGTTCATGTATAAAGTCATGTGATTCCCCCCGAAAGTTTTACTTAGTGTCCGTTAAGCCACATTAGCACTTTCTTTGAACTTATATGGTCTAAGTGTTTTGTAGAGCAAATAAAAATTTATCTTTTCATGTATATTGATTACCGAACATATGTTTGTTATAATATAAGAGGTGCTACCCTATTCGGTAGGCGGTTAGCCTTCATCACAGGAGTTTATAGCCATAATCAGCTTTATGCATCACTTGCTTTGCTCTTGATTATGCCGTTGGCTCTAAGAGCAATGATAAGAAATAAGACAAAAAAGTAACCGCCCTGTCCTGACAAAACTTGGCGGTTACTTTTTTGTAATTGCAATATCAGGGCTAACCGTCTATCGGTAGCACCTCTTTACACTTATATTAACATTCAACCGCTTTTATGTCAAATATATCGTTTTTATTATTTAAGTATAATCATAAACACTTATTTATCATGCTATAAATTATACACCACGTAATATCAAAAGCAAACAAATAAAACTCCACCCAATCATTCTGGCTCATGTATTTACTTAAAAGCCTTGCCAACAAAACCCAAATGTTATATCGTCTCATATAAACAAGTACAAAAGGGGATTTCAAAAATGAATTTAAAACTTACAAAATCGGAAAACTCAGATGTTTCTATATCACATGACAGTGATAGATCAGAGCAGCCTTCCGATACGAATTTAGAGCAGATACTGTCACTTGATTGATAGAAAGAAAAAGCGCATAGAATACAACAGTCAGACATACGTAGACGAGCTCGCAAATACCGCCTTTCAAGATAAAGTCCTGAACTTTTGTATCTTACACCACTATATTTTTGGAAATGAGAAAATCTTATCCCTAATTCTACAAAACAGGCTGATTAAGGATAAGATTGACCGGCTCACGGGCAGTAACAAGTCCTATTGCTATTGCTACATTCTCTCCCTGAGTACTTCCTCCTCAGTGTATGTGTGCTTTCTAAGAAGTTTATCTCGTTTTCCGCCAAATGCCTTATTCAACTTACCCAGATTGAATCCAACAAGGAATGCGGCAATAACCGTACCGGCGCCCACGCTTCCAAGACTATGTATACAGATCAGGCATGTTACGACCGACACAGCCACCATAGAACAGTCAAATCCGATCTTTACCTTTGAAAATTCAATGTGTGTGACCTCTGAGACAGCCTGCATAACACCCTCCCCGGCAAGTGGGATGAGATCCGCCGGCAGATAAAAGAATATTCCGCCTGCTATGAATATGGTACTCACAAGCATCAAAACAACCCTGACAACTATGTTATCTGTTGACGGCAGAAACGTCGCAAGATAATTGCAGAATGTCGTAAAGTACCCAAATACTACTCCAACCACTATCTGAAGGAGATTTATCGGTTTGAAATTCTTTCGAAGTATAACGATCTGTATAAGCACCAATGCCGCATGGAATATGATCGTCGCCTTTCCCATCTCGATTCCCCATACACATGTCATCGTATATGGTATAGAGCTCACCGGTGACACTCCCAGATTGGATTTGACTGACAATGCTATACCTATAGTCATAATAAACAGTCCGACAAAATACATTGGAATTCTAACCTTCATGTTTCTCATGTTTCAGACCTCTTCTCCTTTTGTTTTTTCGCTGCATTTAATTCTAATTATTAGAACGCTAAACATAATACTCTTTTCTTATCTTTCATGTCAACATCTGTGACCAAACAGGGTCTGGCACCTCCGTCCCCTCCGTCCTCAGTCTTTGCCTATAAAAAAGATCCAGGCACAACTTATACGTCATGTCTGGATCTTTTTGAAATGTCTATAAAGAAATTTTTTATTTAATATACCTTACTTCTTGATAACCGCTTTCTTAGACACGCCCCTTGCTACCAGAAGTTTCTTATAGTAAGCAAGCTTTGATGCCGGTACTTTGACGGTCATCTTTGCGTATGTTCCTGTGAAGGCAGCAGCTCCTACCGTCTTTGTGGTCATGGCTGTGTTTCTCACCACAAGTGCCTTGAGGTTCTTACATCCGTAAAATGCCTTTGAACCTATGGTCTTTACATTCTTGCTTATAACAACCTTTGCAAGCTTTGTATTGCCCTTGAATGCTCCGCCTCCTATGGCAGTGACCTTGAATGTCTTTCCGCCAAGCTTTATCGCATCCGGCACTGTAACAGAAGTTGTCTTCTTGACTGCTGACACAAGAGTTACTGTTCCTCTTCCGCTTGTGGAGGCATTTGTTATCTTATATCTATAGTTTCCGTATGTGTATACCTTTCCAGCCTTTGTAACTATATTGAAGTATCTCACCACACTTCCACCATAGTTGCCAATTCCGGTTATTACGACCTTTGCCTTGCCGAAGTTCTTATTGGAATAGCATGTTATCTTGTAATTCTTATTCAATGTGAGCTTGGTCTTGCCGTACACCACCTTGGTATTTGGCTTTACAGCCTTGCCTGTATACAGAACCTTTGCTGACACAGCCACCTTTGCCTTTTTAATATCTCTCTTTGCAATGGCAAATGTCAATGTAGCCGTGCCTTTGTATTTTCCTTTGCCCTTTATGACCACCTTGGCTGTTCCGGCATTTATATTCGATGAATATGTAACTGTGTAATCTGTGCCAGATACAAGTGTGGTATTTCCGACACTAACAACTACTGCAGGAGTTATCTTCGCTCCCGTATATGTAGCCTTGTAGGATGCCTTCTGTGTCGCCTTATAAATTACCTTTGCACTCTTAGATATGTCTACCGTTATCCATGTCCACACAGCCTTCAGTGTAATATCTCCGTCCACGGCTCCATATAACGCATCGGCCGCATATGTCTTACCTGTCTGATCTGTCCATGTCAGGCTGTAGCCAGGCTTTGATACTGAGTAAGCTACACCATCTTTTGTAGTTATATCGAGCTTTGAGATATCAAGTATTGAACCCTTGTTGAATGATGATACACAAATCTGATCATCATTTTCATCGACAAATGTCACCTTGACCATAACAATGCTCTCACCCGTGCTGTCTACAGGATCCTTTGAATACGTCGGAGCTCCGCCTATAACAGCATCTCCGTCAACTATGATCTTTCCATCGTCTGATCTGACACCAAATGATCCACCTGTACTTGAACCTGATGCATCAGCCGTGATCTTTCCACCTACAAGCTTTATAGAATTGTCCGCCGATATAACCGACTCATCCTCTCCAAGAGCTGTGGATGTGGCATCAAGCAAGCCACCTGTCATCTCTACATCCTTCGCTGCAACGGCCTCCGACACTGCCTCTATCTTGTTGCTGCCACCGGATATCTTCACTGTGCCAGCTGATTCAACGCCCTTGCCCTCAGACTTTATCTTTATGCCTGATATCTCAACATCTCCGTCAGCCTTCACCGCCGGAGCATCCGGTGTTGATGAGACTATCACTGACGAATCGCCATTTCCATTTATCTTCACAACACCCGATCCCGCAGAATCCCCCATGCATTTGATTCCATCTGAGACGATATTGTTTCCAAGCACACTGATCACGAATGTTCCAGAATTGCCTGGATCTACTGTAAGCTTCTTTACAACAGCACTGTCTATCGTGATACTGCCTGCTTTTCCGGTATCAACCGCCACATCTGCACCATCACCCGTCACAGTATAATCACCACTCTGTGTAAATGAAACCAGTATATTTTCACCGGACTCAGACACTCTTACAGTTGGATTGCCATTGCCATCTACCAAAGCTCCAACATATTCACTGTCACCAAGTCGTCCAACATCTATCGTGTATGGATCTGACACAAGTGTCACAATCTCAAGTGCCTTGCTCATTGCACCGGCATTCAGATTTGAAGTTGCCTTCATTCGTCCATATACATAATACTTTGTAAATGCCTTGCGTCCTGCAAAATATGCGCTGTCCTGCCATGTGAGACTATCCGCGTCATCGACAGAAACTGTAGATATTGCATATTCAACTCCTGTATTTGTACCTGATACATAGCTCTCAACTGTTACAGATGATGATGAAACTGCCTTTTTGGCAAGTGACACACTGGCTGTGTTCTCAGACTTTGCGACTTTCGCTTTAAGAAGTATATTCGCTGTTCCATTTGCTGTTGTGATCACAAGTGTATCGCTATAGCTTCCTGCAGCAAGGCCTGTCACAGGTCTCACCTCAACAGAGGTCTCCTGTCCGGCTGCTATCTGACCTGCAGGATATACTGTGATCTGGAAATTACTTCCGGTCTTGAGACTCGCCTTCACATCGCTCAGCTCAGTCTCGCCACAATTGCTTAAGCCTATGCGTTCTGAAGAAACATCCCCGTATCCATAGACAAGAGCATTCCATGCCTTTCCAGAAGTTTCGCATGACAGTTTTCCCGGCTCAAGAACCTTGACTTTGCACTCAGCCTTAACGTCTGAACCATTCTTTGCCTTTGCGGTGATGGTGGCCGTTCCGGCTGCAAGTGCCGTTATCTTGCCATTCTGTACCGATACCTTTGTCCTGTCAGAGCTTGTCCACACGAGTGAGCTGTCTGTCGCATCCGCTGGTGTGACTGTGGCTTTTATCTGTCCACTCTCACCTACCTTCATAATAAGCGCCGTTTTGTCAAATGTGATACCTTTGACTGGTATAACCTGAGTTTCCGTAGAAGACTCTGTAGTCTTTTCTGTTGATGAACCTGTTGTCGATCCTGTCGAACCCGTGCTGGATCCAGATGAAGGATTCTTTGTCGCCTTCTCTGTGGTAGTTGTCTTTGTCGTAGTCTCAGTGGTGACATTTCCACCTGACTCCCCGCGTATCGCCCTGAGCTCTGACGACACCTCGCTCTTTGGAACCACCTTCTGTGCTGCCTTCTCCTCATCTGTTCCGCTATTCTTCACATACAGATAAAGTCCAGCTGCTGCACCCACAAGGCTTGCATTATAATCCAGTGCAACCTCGTTCTGGTTATAATCTTCTGAGTTGTCTACATAGGATGTACTCGAACCCGCCGGGCCGCCAACCAAAGCGCCGACTAGTACATGTGCCTGCTTTGTATATGCATTTCCAGTTACAGAACCCTGATATCCGCTTGAGGCTCTGTGATGAGGGTACTTTGATGAATACTTGTTGTAACCGACAACGAAACACTTTGAACCTGCATTGTTGCCAAGTATGTACCTCATCTGACCATTTGCCCATGATGAATAATCATTCTTTCCATATATAGTATCATACAGAAGACCTGTCATCTGATGAGCAGTGTTATATCTCGCCGATCCCCAGCTGTCTATCAGGCAGAAGTTGTTATCTCCTGACTGTGTCTTGCTTGCTATAAGTCCTGACTGGTTCTCCACGAACACACTCTTCTTTGATGAATTAGGACTGTAGAGCAGAGCCGCCTGAGCCACGTTATTCCAGCAAAGAGCCCAGTTAGGATTTGTTCTGCCACCATATACATTATTGTATTTTGTTGCATATGCTGATTTACCTGTAGCCTTGTACAGAAGAGCCGCCGCAAGGGCGTAGTCATCTTCCCATGAATCCGAATTATAGAAACCAGATGCCGGACCCGAGCTGTTCTTCTTAGCCTTAGTATCCGCATATGTGAAAAGCTTCTCCGCATAGGAAAGCGCTTTCTTATCCTTGTAATTTATATAATATGCCGCAAGTGCCGCCGCTGTCTCTGAAACGATATCTGTACACGTATCCGAATCAGATGTGAATGTTGCCTGTCCACTTCTAGATGACTGCTTTTCCGGAGCTCCCCAGTATCCATGATCTACATTTCCATCACCGACCTGGTAACAGAAAGCCCGAACCGAGCCATCACTTCCAAGGACTGTGCATCTCTCGAAATAATTAACGAATCTGTCCATGATCCTCTTGTAGTGTGCCTCTGTAGCAGTATCCGCAAATGCCTCAGCAAACTCCATGTGAGCAAGTCCTAGGACCGTAGCCGAATATGCCTGTGGCAGACCAAACTTGGCATGATCTCCCGCATCATGGTATCCACCGCTGACATCCACAGTCTTTCCATTATATGTTGTTTTTGCATCCTCAGTATGGCAGTTTGATCTCCAAGAGAACTCACTCTTTGCAGATACATCACTTCCGCACATATTCGCATCATAAAGATACAGTGACTCCTGAAGAAGCTTTGCATAATTGTACTCAACATCCGTATTGATCTCACCTGTGTTGTCCCCGGCTCCGCCAGATGATGATGAAAGCGAACCGATAAATGAGTCAAATGCACCTGACTGTGAGCTGTAGTATACCTTGACACCTGTTATAGACACACCGTTTGCCGTACCTGTGTAGCCAAGCTTTGAATATCTCACGCTCGAACCGGCATTTACTGCACCTGACTTCTTGGATGTGTTTGGATATATGTACAGCTTTCCATCACTGAATACCCCCTTGAGATCTGACCAGCTGCTGTAATCCTTAACTGCAGTTACCGAACCATTCACATCAGCTACCGCTATCCAGTCAGCTATGTATGAATTGCTCTTGTTATTTATCGTTATCTCTGTCTCGTAGTAGCCATCTCCCTTGGCTGTTCCATCTCCATCGGCAAGGCTTGCAGTTACGCTTGAACTTGTGTTTCCAATTGAATCAAGATCTGCACTGCCTGAACCGCCTGACTCCCCTGACGAACCGCCCGAGGTGCTCTTTGTTCCTGAGAGAACCGCTGACACGATCCTGAATTTGATCGTGCTGTTCTCCTGAAGATTGGCAACCTGTATACCAAATGCCACCTTCTCCGTGCTGGTTGTGCTGATAGATGCCAGATCAAGTACGGTCTCAAACTGACCGGTCTTGGACAGATCGATCCACTTGTCATTATTTGACCATGAAGACCCATATGATGCAAATGGCATAACTCCCGCATTCTGTCCACTTGCAGCGGTAAATGTATCAACCGCATATGTGATCTTGAGCGTCTTGTATCCCGCATCCGCAATAGCCTTCATAGATGCAAGATCTGATGACGGCGAAAACCTGATCTCCGCCTTTCCATAATCACTCCACTCATCTGTTGCCGCAGTCACCGTCTTCCAGCCGGTGTCCGGTTTCAGATCCTTTGTGATAGTCTCCGCCTTAGCTGTGATCTCCGGCCAGGTTATACTGCCGATGATCATGCATAAGGTGAGAACATACGCCAGGATTCTGCTCCCTGTTCCCTTTCTCATTTTCTTTTCCTCCTTGTACTTCCTTTTTCCTCCTAAAAAATACCCTATTATTAAAAATATAGCACAGAAAACACCTTCATGAGAACAAATAACCAGTCATTATTTATCCGCATTTTTGCCAATGTTTTCTGTGCTATTTTACCAATTTACTATCTGCAATTATTTTTTTTGCTGCATCTATGTCGTTTGACATCTGCTTCTTTAGTTCCTCAATACCTGCAAATTTCTTCTCACCACGAATCTTCTGTATAAGCTCAACTTTTATGATATTGCCATATATATCCCTGTCAAAATCAAATATATTGGTCTCTATGGTTATATTGCCATTATCATTCACCGTAGGATTATCACCTATGTTGGTGATTCCCATATGCATCCTGAATGGATCCTCGTGACCTGCATGTTCGCCTTTTACGATCTTTATCCTGGATGCATACACCCCCGCTGGCGGATATAGCTTATGATCCTGCGGCAGCATATTTGCAGTTGGGATTCCGATAGTTCTCCCAAGCTGTTTTCCTGACACGACCTCACCGGTCATGCTGTACGGTCTTCCCAGCATCGGTATTACCGCTCTCACGTCGCCCTCGGATATATTCCTTCTTATGACTGTGGAACTCACCACCTCGTCATCCTGCTCCAGCTTGTCTATGACTATGACCTTATAACCATACTCCTCCGCATGACTCTTCAAGGTCTCCACATCACCTTTTCTGTCTCTGCCGAATCTATAGTCACTTCCAACCACCACATATCCGGCTCTCATCATACCCACCAGTATATCCCTGATAAAAGCCTCTGGCTCTGTTGCAGCAAATGCATCATCAAACGGATATTCGACCAGAACGTCAACACCTGTATCCGATACCACCTGTGCTTTCTCTTCAGATGTATATATGGTCTTCATATTACTCACATCGAACACATGATTTTCCCTCATGTCAAATGTGAACACAACTCCCATGTAGCCCTGTTTCTGAAGTTTTAACACCTGCTCTATCAGAAGCATATGCCCCTGATGGATTCCGTCAAACTTTCCAAGGGCAACCGCTGTACGCTCTGTGCTGTTTAGTTGTATCTTCTTCGTATTCTTTATATGAATCATAAATGTATGTCCTAAATTTCATAAAATATATATTTGTAAACAGGCTCATCTAGCGATCACTGCCAGACTTATCACCTTACCATTAAACCCGCTCGAAATCATCTGCTCACCGGAAACATCTTGAACGGCACATACTGCCTCTTCTCATCGCTGTATTCATACAGTGCTGCAAATCTCCCGTTCTCATCGTACACCTTGACGTATGTGTCCCTGTATATCTGATTTTCCACAAATGAATCCGCAGAGAGTTTATTGCCATTTGCAAGAAGCTTCTCACCCTTTGCTGATATATGGAGCTCTGGAATATCCGGCATAAGCTTGTCTGTTGTGAGCACATGCTGCATAAGCGTTCCATCATCCCTTGCCTTCTCCACGGCATCAAGTGTCAGACTTTCTTCTATAGTAAAGCCTTTCACCTCTGTTCTGATAAGTCTCTCCATCACGGCTCCGCAGCCTAGCTTTTCTCCGATATCCCGGCAGAGACTTCTTATATAAGTACCCTTGGAACAACTCACGTCAAATGTTACCCTCGGAAGATCTGTCGAACGTATCTGAATACTGTGTATCGTAACAGATCTTGGCTGCCGTTCTATGACCTGCCCAGCTCTTGCAAGCTCATAAAGCTTCTTGCCATTTACCTTGATGGCAGAATACATCGGTGGGATCTGCATGTAATCCCCGACAAAACTCATCACTGTCTCAATGACTGTCTGCTCATCAGGATAGATGTCTGTCACATCTGTGAGTTTACCTGTGACATCCTCCGTATCACTGGTCTTGCCAAGCAGCATCGTACACGTATATGTCTTATTCTTCTCCGTCAGAAGATCACACATCTTTGTGGCACTTCCAAGACACACAAGAAGAACTCCCTCCGCCATGGGATCGAGAGTTCCGGTATGACCTATCTTTTTCTGTTTTAGTATACCCCGGAGCTTTGCAACCACATCAAATGATGTATAGCCCTGCTCCTTATATATATTGATAAAACCGTCTATCATAATTATTATTTATTCCTATCCAAGAAACTTTAAGCTGTTTTTATACCAACTGCTTTTCAATCTCTGCGACTATCTCTGCAACTATCTTATCCGGATCGCCTTTTATATTGCATCCCGCTGCTTTTACATGACCGCCGCCGCCGTGGCTGCATGCGATCTCGCTCACATTCACGATGTTATTTGCTCTGAGTGATATCTTATACTCATTCTCGCCAGACTGATACATGAAAAATGCAACCTCTGTTCCTGATGTGAGTCTCAACTGATCGACTATGCCATCCGTATCCATCTTTGAAGCACCAAACTTTTCGAAATCTTCAAAAGTAAGCAATGTATGCGCAATCTTGCCATTTGCAAACTGCTTCATACCGAGCAGTGCGTAACCCAGAAGCTTGTTCTGTGTAAGAGTCTTCTTATAAAATGTTTCATCTATAACAAAACTCGGTCTGGCTCCCTTCTCGATCAGAATTCCGGCAATCGTCATAGCTGATCTTGTCGTATTGCTGTGTTTAAACACACCAGTGTCATGAACTATTCCCATGTATAGCGCCTCGGCGCAAGGCTGATTTATCTTATCCTCATCAAGGAGTTTGAAGATTGCCTCTGCTGCAGAGCACGCCTGTGGCTCCACATAGCACACATCGCCAAAGCCCTTGTTGGATATATGATGATCTATGCACAGCGTCCTCTTTGCAGTCTCAAAATACTGTGCAAATGGAGTAAATCTATCTGGATCCCCACAATCGAGTGACATGAACAGATCATAGATCTCATCATCAGTCTCATGCTTGACCTCAGATGCGCCATTCAAAAACATGAATACATCAGGAAATTCCTGAAGATATACCTGAACTTTCTTACCAGGGTAATTGCTTGTTATATAGTTATACATTCCAAGTGTAGAACCTATACAGTCACCATCAGGATTTATATGTCCTGTTATGGCTATACTGTCTGCATTCTCTATCTCTCTTATAAGATCGTTCATATATACCTCCCGCCGGCTCGATGTAGAAATATGCATTGTGACAGTTTGCCCATGCACAACTGCCACAATGCTCATTTTTCATTATTCTTCACTGTCATCTGAATCATCTGTTATATCTTCTGTCTCGTCCCCGTGCTTTCCAATAGCCTCGTCTATCTTGTGGGACATGTTAACACCATACTCTATGGACTGATCCATGATAAATGTTATCTCTGGAGTGTTTCGAAGATTTACAGAATGAGCAAGCTCTCTTCTGATATATCCCATCGCACTGGTCAGCCCTGCAAATGTGGAATCAACAGCATCCTGGTCTCCCAGGACACTGATATATGCCTTACAGAATTTGAGGTCAGGTGTGACAACCACATCAACAACTGATGTCATAGGTGATATTCTGGGATCCTTGATCTCACGACTTATGATCCTGCTCAGTTCCCTCTGAACCTCACCATTTATCCTGTTATTCTTTACACTGTTTTTTCTCATATCTATTACTACTTTCTAGGCACCTCTACCATCTCGTATGCCTCTATCTGATCTTCCTCTGCAACGTCCTGGAAGTTCTCAAATACCATACCACATTCGAATCCTGACTTAACTTCCTTTACGTCATCCTTAAATCTCTTGAGTGAAGCAAGCTTTCCTTCAAATATAAGATTGCCCTCTCTTGTGATCCTTACGCTGCAGTTTCTGTTGATTGTTCCGTCGAGAACATATGAACCAGCAATGACACCGATACCAGAAGCCTTGTACGTCTGTCTGATCTCTGCGTGTCCGATGACCTTCTCCTCATATATAGGATCAAGCATACCCTTCATTGCTGAATCAATATCCTCTATTGCATTGTAGATGACTCTGTACAGACGAACATCTACGCCCTCGCTGTCAGCCATATCCTTTGCTCTCGCATCCGGTCTGATATTGAAACCAATTACGATGGCATTTGATGCTGACGCAAGAATTATATCTGACTCGTTGATAGCACCTACACCTGCATGTATACACTTGATGACAACCTCGTCATTTGAGAGCTTTAAAAGGCTCTGTTTAACGGCCTCAACTGAACCCTGTACATCTGCCTTGATGATGATCTTGAGTTCCTTGAGGTTGCCGGCTTGGATCTGGCTGTACAGATCGTCAAGTGACATTCTCTGCTTTGTATCTGCAAGAAGCTTCTCCTTACCCTGTGAGATATACGTCTCAGATATGGTTCTGGCTTCCTTCTCATTGTCAACTGCCATGAATATCTCACCTGCATCAGGTACTGTGTTAAGTCCCTGGATCTGTACAGGTGTTGATGGAAGAGCCTCTGTAACTCTCTCACCTCTTGAGTTCGTCATAGCACGAACCTTACCGTGTGAAGCACCTACTGCGATGTAGTCTCCAACATGGAGTGTTCCCTTCTGTACAAGCATTGTTGCAACAGGTCCGCGTCCCTTGTCAAGCTCAGCCTCTATGACGATACCTCTTGCCTTTCTGTTAGGATTTGCCTTGAGTTCAAGCACATCTGCTGTTAGAAGTATCATCTCAAGGAGATTGTCGATA
>ERZ827528.2191-NODE-2191-length-18434-cov-9.718701_pt1 | contig 18434 bp, 7 predicted proteins | sample MGYA00519768_ERZ827528 | MGnify/ENA primary metagenome ERZ827528 (study PRJEB31778, sample SAMEA3449343) | human gut metagenome | biome: human gut; feature: human-associated habitat; material: faeces | place: United Kingdom | collected 2010/2012 ...
GCTGCGGCTCATTCCGGATGATCTATAAAAGCTGTGCCTGTGCTAAAACGGGCTGAATATAAACCCTATACGCATATCCTAAAGGAGGATCTTATGAAAAAACGAGTATTGAGCTTATTTATGGTGCTCGTGCTTTGCCTGACGCTTCTGCCCACGGCAGTCTTCGCCGACGTCACGGAGAACGGCGAAGGAAGCGGCGGGACGCACTACGTCGCGGAGAGCGGCGGGATGCAGTATGAAACGGTGCAGGATATCTTGGACAATATGGAGGAAGAGATCACGCTGCTCGACAGCGTCAAGGAAGGCCTCACCGTCTACGCCCCGACGACCATCCACATGAACGGGCACAGCATCACCGGCAATATTGATGCCACGGACAGTCTGACGCTGAACGGCGGCACGGTCGATGGTACTGTGAAGGTAGACGGCGGCACGTTTACCATGACCGCGCCCGCCGAAGCGGAAGCGGCCATTACCGGCGGGCTGAACGTGGTTTCCGGCTCTGCCTTTGTCAGCGGCGCGCAGGTCGGCGTGAAGGGCACGCTGTACTTCGATGGCACGGATATGCTGATCTCCGGCGCAGTGAAGGCGGTCGAGCTGGATAGCGCGGCAGAGCCTGCCGCCAAAACGCTCTACGGCTCCGCCACAGTGAACGGCGATACCGCTGCGGAAGCTGGCTTTAACACCGATACCTATAAAGTAGGCGGCGAAATCGCAAAGAAGCTGACCAACAAGCAGGTGGGCAGCACCACACCCGCAGCGCCGAGCCTGACGCTGACCGAAACGAGCAAGAGCCTTACCGCGGGCAAGACCGCCGTGTTCACTGCCAATTATACCGGCACGGACACGCTGAACGCCTATGTTCAGGGCAGCGCGGTCAATGGCTACTTTACCATCAGCCAGAAGAACAACGGCGACGGCACTTATACCGTCTCCGTCAAGATCGATGAGGAAACGCCCGGTGGCACGTATACGCTGTTCGTTCACGAGCTGGGGAACACCTCCGTGCAGGCAAGCGCCACCATCACCGTCACCGGCTTGCCGGATGCAGCCGAGGTGAACGGCAAACAGTACAAGTCTCTCCCTGCGGCACTGAACGCGGCACAGGACGGCGACACCGTCAAGCTGCTGGCCAACCATGTGACGGATGCAGACGCCCTCAATGCGCTCGGTGAAAATTTTACGTTCGAACAGTATGCTTCCATCGTACCCGTTGTCACCAAAACCCTGACGCTCGATCTGAACCACAAGACGGTCGACTACCTCGAGGTTGGATTCTCAGAGACTAACGAGGAAACGCAGAAAAAAGAAACTCTCGCGACAGGCAACCTGACTGTTACAGGCGAGGCCGCTTACGGCAGAATTTCAAATCTCATGTTCATGGCCGGCGCACTGGACATCCGGAGCGGCGAGATCGGCGGTTCAGGATGCGCGGGACTTGTCTGCGACGTGAACAGCGGCACTGCGACCGTCAGCAACGGCATGGTGTATGGCCTCACCGTAATGGAGGGTGCTTCCGTCACCGTCAATGGCGGCTCCAATCACGCGGGTGAATGGGTTGTCGCTTCCGGCGCTACGCTGAACATTACAGACGGCACGTTTGGCGATGTGCAGTTCACGCGCAACGGAACCATCGCCATCAGCGGCGGCACGTTCCAAAGCATTAAGAGCTACATCGCAGAAGAGTTGCAGCCACTCATGTCCCTGTTGGATACGCAGAAGGTGCACGCTTTCTACAAGGGCGACGACGTGCAGAACGGCAATGCAACGGAGCTGGCCGACGTAACCGTCAAGGAGCACACCCACGCCATGGTGAACAACAAGTGCGCCTGCGGTCTGTCCTGCACCCACACGAACACCGAGGGCGCGAGCACCATCGGTAAAGACGGCAAGTGCACGGTCTGCGGGACACAGTTCGCGGCTGGCATCGGCGAAACCTATTATACCGATGTGCCGTCCGCGCTGAATGCGGCAGCTGACGGTCAGACCGTCAAGCTGCTGGCAAACAAGATGCTGCCTGACGGCATATATGTCAGCAAGACCATCACGCTGGATTTGGACGGACACAGTCTGGATGGATACAGCTTGAATGTGGGCGGCCTTACGCCCACGAGTCAAGTTCGCACCGGCAACCTGACGGTCATTGACAGCAGCGGCGGCAACGGTGCGGTGGGCGTGACCGTGCGGGACGGCGGTACGCTGGTATTTGATCCGAAGAATGACCATACCACCCTGCTCCAGCTGGAGGTTTGGGGCGGCAAAGTCGAGCTGCACGGCGGAAAGATTTTGAGAAGCGGTCTGCGGCTGAATAATAACATCACATTGGGTGATCTGCTTCCCGGGAACGCGGGACTTGCTTACTACTGTGGCGACACGCAGCTCACGCTGAAGGAAGCCGCTTCCAAGACCTGCGACCTGGTGGTAAAGTCCTGCGCCCACGGCGGCAAGAACGGCTTTGACAACAACTCCACTGCCTGTCCCTATTGCAACGCGCCCGCGGTGGCTGAAACAGGCTTGAACAATGGCGAGGGCAACCGCCAGCAGCGAAGATTTGCTGATTTGCAGACTGCCCTGGACGCAGACAGAGACGGCGGCTCGACCCTCACGCTGCTGACCGACGTGACCGGCGATTATACCATCGACGGCACGAAGAACACGAAACTTGATCTGAATGGCCATTCCATCAAGGGCACGGTGACGGTCAAGGCGGCTGTGGGCAGCAACACCACCACCTTGAGCAACAGGAAAAACACGACCACAGCCAGGATTGATAAGGTCGTTGCCCACAGTGGAGCAGAACTCGCCAGGCCGGATAAGCCTGCCGTGATCGGTACATTGACGTTGGCAGAGGGTGCGACATGGAAAACGATTCTAAGTGGTAAAACACTTGGATACAAGGTGCTCAACGCGGACGGCACTCACAAGTGGTATGCCCGGGATGATGTCAACGGCTCGCAGTTGAACAATGTTATCATCAATATCCTGCCCATCACTTTCGAGAAACTGAATCTGGAGGTCGATGGCCAGAACCTGACCGGCAACTCGCTGAAGGTGGAGCGCGGCACGACCGTCCAGCTCTGCGCCAGCTGCAACAAAGACGCGGAGGTGACGTTCTCCATCAAGCAGGACGGCGCAACAACGCCCATCACGCTGTCAGGAAACGATGTGAAATATACAACAGTCGGCACCAGTACCACCCTAGTCTACGTCGCGGAGTATATCTTCAACGATGTCGGCAGCTACACGATTTCTTTCACCGCCGCCAAGGACGGCTATACGGTGCAGAGCGCCGAAAAGAAGCTGACCGTCACCAAGCCGAATCTCAGCAATGCCGAGATCACATTCCCCTATGGCAATGAAGCGGCCTTCAATTCTGTGTCTGCGACCGGTGTGCCGACGTTTGTCGTGACATACAAAGGCCAAACGCTGGAAAAGGACAAGGATTTCACCATTACCGGCGGCAGCACCTACGATGTAGGCCCCTGTACGCTGACCATCGAGGCAACAGACAAGGGCGATTATACCGGAAGTAAGTCTGCCGAATGGACGGTCCGACCGCTCAAAGTAGCGGCCTCGGTCGGCGACATCATTAAGACATACGACGGAACGACAGACCTGCCTAAAAACACGAAAATCACATTTAAGAGCGCGGACAGCTATTATACTGGTACTACGCTTCGGCTGGCTAAGGGTACAGATTATGAGGTGCTCAACGCCCACTATGATTCCGCCGATGCAAGCGAAACCGAAAAGACTGTCTCCTTCACTATCGAGTTAAAGAATAAGGGCTATGTCTTTGACGACGGCACGACCCAAAAGGACTTTACGCTGAACGGCGCGGATTTTGATGATAAGACCTTCCAGATCAATAAGGCCACCGCGCCCATGAATAACCCGACCGGCACACTGAACATAATCAACGGCACATGTCAGACGTACACCTATGACTTCAATAATATACTGCCCGGACTGCCCGGGGGCAAATATGGCACGATAAGCTATGGTCAGGCTGATATTTCCCTTGTTTCTCAAAGTGGGTACTATTACGACGAGACGATCGTAGAGTTTAAAAAAGGCGTGCTGACATTGGCACAGTTCTATGCGAAAGATGGAAAGAAGACCGGCCAGATCGGCACCGTCAAGGTGAAGGTCACCACCACCAACTACAAGGACTTTCAACTGAAGCTCGTCCTCAACGCGGTGGACCAAATCAAACCCGTGCCGGACGGCACAATCACCGCAATGTCGATTACCTACGGTGACACACTGAGCAAGAGCGAAATTTCGGGCAAGATGAAAGACCGCAACACCGGCAAATCCGTCAACGGTACGTTCGCATGGACAGATGGCACAATCAAGCCAGCTGCAAGTGACAACTATGAAGCCGAATGGACGTTCACTCCGGCTGCGGGCTACGAGAAATACGCGACTGCGACCGGAACTGTGACCGTCAAGGTCAAACCGGCGAAGCTGATCGTTTCCGTGAAAGCATCCAGCATGTATTACACCGGCAAGGAACAGATCGCATCGATCATCGCGTCTGGACAAAGCGTAGACAGCACTCCCGTGACGTTCACCTACAGCGACAAGGTAGACGGCAACTATACTTCGGGCGTACCGACATTCACCGACGCGGGTACATACACCGCTTACTACAAGGCGGAAGCCGCGAACCACGAACCAGCTACCGGTACGTTCACCGTGACCATCGACCCGCTGCCGATCAGCCTTCTCTCTGTTTCGTCAATCTCCAAGACCTACGACAGCAGTGCAGATGTCACGCTCACTGCGGACAAGCTGACGTTTTTCAGCAAAACGGCGAAGGCCACGAATATTAAACTTCCCGATACGGCGCTCACCTTCTCTGACGCCCAATTTACCAGTAAGCAGGAGGACGGGAGCTATCTGCCCTCGCCGGAGGTCGGAAACGGAAAGGCGCTTTCCTTCACCATGACGCTCACAAGCAAAAACTATGTGTTTGAAGGTGAGTCGGAAGGTACCACAGAGGTCAGCGACGTTTTCGCGACCGATGATGCGAACCGGTTCACCATCACCAAGGCGGCCGCACCCACAAATATCCAGTCCGGTACGCTGACCATCACCAATGGCCTGCACAAGACCTATTCCTTTGACCTCTCAACGCTGCTGCCGAAGCTGACTGCTCCCTGTGACTACGGCACGATCACCTATGACAAGAAGGTTGATACCAATCTGGGCGTTGGCTCCTTTATTACCCTTGTAAACGGCAAGACCGGTGAGCTGACACTGGAAGCAAACAGAAGCGGCACGGACGAAGGACAATTCGGCGCGATTACGGTTACAATCTCCACGAGCAACTATCAGGACATCACTCTGACCGTCAACATCTTCGCAAAGAACAAGCTCACGCCCGTTATGGACGGCAAAATCACCGCAAGCAAGATTACCTATGGTCAGGCACTGAGCGACAGCAGCATCACTGGCAAGATGAAAGACCCCAACACCGGCGCAACCGTCAACGGCACGTTCACATGGACAGACGGCACAATCAAGCCTGATGCAAATGACCGCTATGAGGCCGAATGGACGTTTACTCCGGATTCCGAGGAATACGCAACCGTAACCGACACCGCAACTGTCGAGGTCGCTCCCAAGTCCATCGAGGGCGCAGTGATTACGCTGGAATCTGCCGACCTCGAATACAACGCGGCGGAGCAATCGCCGAAGATTACCGGTGTGGCACTGGAAAAATGGACTGAAAATATTACCTACCGTATTGTAAGCGGCAACACGGCCACCAATGTCAATGACAGCCTCACCCTGACGATCGAGGGTACCGGCAACTACACCGGCACGGCCACGGTCGAGTGGAGGATCACGCCAAAAACCGTGACGCCCACGATTGAAGTCGAGCCCTGCACCTACACCGGCGATGCGCTGGAACCGACCGTCACCGTCAAGGATGACATCGGCAACATCATCGACCAGAAGGAGTACGAGATTTTCTACAGCAACAATACCAATACCGGTATTGCGACTGTGACCATCAAGGACGTTGAAGGCGGCAACTATGTTCTCAGCGGGGCCAGCAAGACCTTCGAGATCACCAAGGCTGCCGCACCCGCGGCGGAGACCGGTTCGCTGACCATCACCAACGGCCTGCACAAGACCTATTCTCTTGATCTCTCAGCGCTGCTGCCGAAGCTGACTGCTCCCTGCGACTACGGCACGATCACTTATGACAGGAAGGTTGATACCAATCTGGGCGTTGGCTCCTTTATTACCCTTGTAGACGGCAAGACCGGCGAGCTGACACTGGACGCAAACAGAAGCGGCACGGGCGAAGGACAATTCGGCACGATCACTGTTACAATCTCCACGAGCAACTATCAGGATATCACCCTGACCATCAACGTCAGCGCGAAGAACAGGATCACTCCCACCAGCACACCGACGCTGAGCAAGAACGCCATCACCTACGGCGACGCCCTGAATACCATCGCTCTCTCCGGCAAGCTCCATGATAATGTCAACAACGTGGATGTCGATGGAACCTTTGAATGGGTGGACGGCACGCATATACCCGTGGTTGGGAACGGTACCTATGCAGCCGAGTGGATTTTCGAACCGACTGACACCGAGAAGTATTTAACGGTTTCGGGAAGATCGAATATCACTGTCGAAAAGGCTCAACCGTACGGCAAGCTCAGCATGGCGGGCTATACTTACGGTAAAACGCCCAGCACACCGACCTTGACAGACCGGACGGGCGATTTGAATGCTCAAGTGACCTACCGTTATTCCGCTGCGGGCAGCGGCCCCGTTCAGACGTGGGATATTCAGAATCCGCCCGCGCTGAACGCCGGTACCTACCGTATGTACGCCAGCATTGGTGATACGGATAACTACTACGGATTTGAAGCTGTGTATTGCGAATTTGTGGTAGCAAAGGCAACGCCGACCTGCACAGCTCCCACCGGGCTGATGGCAAAATACGGTCAGACGCTGGCGGATGTGACGCTGCCGGACGGCTGGAGTTGGATGGATAGCAGCGAATCTGTGGGCGGCGCTTCGACTGCCGCCAAGACCTTCCAGGCAAAGTTCACTCCGAAGGACACCGAAAACTACAACACAGTGGAGAACATTGAACTTGAAGTCACGGTGAACAAGGCAGATGGCGGCAACCTCAAAACGGTCGAGCTGGAGCAGAAGTACACGGACGCCTCGGATCACACCTACACGCCGGACTGGGCCGGACTGCCCGCCGGGCAGGACTGGACGTTCAGCAGCGAGGCGAGCATCGTCCTGTCCAAGCAAGACTTCGCAGCGGACGGCAGCTTGCTGACCTATGCCATCTCCGGCGGCAAGGCGGGTGACAAGATCACCATCACCCTCAAGGCGTCCTGTGACAATTACGAGGATTTCACCATCACGCTGAACGTCACTCTGACAGAAAAGGACGATCAGAAGCCGTTGACCATCACCGGTGCGGGTAGTGTGGTCTACGGTCAGACACTGACATTGACCACCACTGGCGGCTCCGGCATGGGCACAGTGACCTACCGCATCGACACAGACGCGAGCACCGGCGAGGCGACCATCGATCCCGAAACCGGCGTTCTGACTCCCGTCAAGGTCGGCTCTGTCAGCGTCATCGCGACTAAGGCGGGCGACAACGACTACAACGACGTCACCAGCGCTCCCTTCGTGCTCATGATCAAACCGGCCACGCCTACCGGCGAGCCGAACTACACCAAGATCACCACCAGCGGCAAGACGCTGAAGGACGCGGCGCTGACCACCAAGGGAAGCACTCTGAATCCCAGTGACGGCAAGCTGGAATGGGTGGATGACAAGGGCGAGCCCCTGCCCGACGATACCACGGTCAAGGCCAACACGACCTACAAATGGCGCTTCACGCCTGATGATGACAACTACACGACCCTGACCGGCGAGGTTGAGCTGTATCACAAGTCCAGCAGTGGCGGCGGTTGGTACGACAGCTACTACACCATCAAGGCAACTGCCGGTACTGGCGGTTCCATCTCTCCCTCCGGCAATGTCAGCGTCCGCGAGGGCAGAGATCAGACCTTCACCATCACCCCAGATAAGAGCTATGCCGTCTCCAACGTCAAGATCGACGGCAAGAGCATCGGCGCGGTGAAGTCCTACACCTTTGAGAATGTCCGCAGAACCCATACCATCGAGGTCATCTTTATGAAGGCCAACGGCAACCTCCAGACTGGCGTGTTTGTGGATGTAGCCACCGGCAGCTATTATGAGGACGCTGTGGATTGGGCAGTGGAAAACGGCATTACCAAGGGAACCGATGATACCCATTTCTCCCCGGATGGCATCTGCACCCGTGCGCAGGCCGTGACCTTCCTGTGGCGTGCCGCTGGCAGTCCCAAGCCCGAAACCCGCACCATGCCCTTCGCCGACGTCCCCGCGGGCAGCTATTATTACGACGCTGTGCTGTGGGCGGTGGAGAATGACATCACCGAGGGCACCAGCGACACCACGTTCAGCCCCAACATGACCTGCACCCGCGCCCAGATCGTCGCGTTCCTGTGGCGTTCCGAGAAGTCCCCGGCAGCGGGTACGGCCAATCCCTTTGCCGATGTGAAATCCACCGCCTACTATGCCGACGCGGTACTGTGGGCAGTCAAGGAGGACATCACCAAGGGAACCACCAACACCACATTCAGCCCCGACGCGGATTGCACCAGAGCGCAGATCGTGACCTTCCTCTGGCGCTGCAAGAAGTGAACGGCTGACATACGGCTAAACATCAAAGCCGCTGGCATGACCCCATAAGCGAACATCGGACAGCGCAGTGGACGGGCATCTCGCCCTGAAGCTGCGCTGTTCTCTTTTCGCTGCGAGAAACAAATCAATGACATTTTGAGCTGCGCCGCTATCCCAGCGCGGCAAGGAGACAGCATTATGAAAAGAATCACAAGAATCATTCGTCCGATCATCTGCATGGCCGTCCTTCTCTTCGCCATGACCACGGCAGTCATGGGCTGCTATCAGAAAGAGGCGGAGCCTATCGACATTCCCGGCAGAACGCGTTCCGGCACATCTGTGACTCAGCCATCAGCGACTCCCGCAGGCGAAGTTATCCCCTCGGTGGACAGGCAGGCAGAGTTGGCGGAAGCCAGAGCGAAGAATCCCGACACCGCGGCATGGCTGTATATTCCCGGTGCGGAGATTGACGATCCCGTGATGCAGGCGGAGGACAACGGCTATTACCTGAAGCTGGATGAAAACGGTGAGTATGCCATGTGGGGCTGCTATTATGCCCATTGTGAAAACGAAATCGGCGGCAGGGATAAGCTGGACAAAAACACCACCATTTTCGGCCACTCCGCCAGCAACTGCGACCCGGACGGTGTGCGGTTCAGCAAGCTCTACCGCTATATGGACGCAGACTTCGTAAAGGAGCATCCGTATATCTATCTCTCTGTGGATGGTGAGGACATGATTTTCCAGATCACCGCTCTATTCGTCACGGATATTGGTTTTGACTATATTGCACCTGATCCCACGGGAGATGACCTGACCAGCTTCTTTGAGACGGTTGCGCGGAAAAACTGGCTGGATTTTGACGGTGTGACCTTCTCCGAGGAAGATTCCGTCCTGACCCTCTCCACCTGCTGCCGGAAGTATGACAAGGCCAACAGCGGCAATCAGCGGCTGGTGGTCATGGCGAAGCTGCTGCCGGAGGGGGCCACGGAACAGGCGTTCACCGTCAAGCTGGTGAGGAAGCCGGAAATGCCCTGAAAGAAATCAGAATACACGGATATCCCGGAGCTCACGCCCTGCATCCTCCATGAGTTCGTGGAGAAAATCATCGTCCATGCAGCCAGCGACCCGAAGGGCAAGAACCGGACGCAGGAGATCAATATTTACTACAAGGGCATCGGAGCCTTGGAAATGTCAAAAGTCACGGCATCAATGGAAAAATGAGAAAACGGTACAGCCGAAGCTATACCGTTCTCTCTTTCCTCACGATGTTTTCTTATCGGGAGTAGCCTTCCGGCCACCGTTTTTTTGTCGAAAAATGAGTGCATTTTCCTCTTGCAATTCGTTTTTAATTGTTGTATCCTGAGCACTGTTAATTCAAAGTGATAGTCAATTCAGGTTGACTATCTAAGTATTTTCAAGAAAGGAGAACCACATGCAGACCAACGAGATCCAGGAGCTGCTGCTCGACACGATCCCCGCGTGGCACTACTGGTTTGCCCGTCCGTTCAAGCGCATGCTGAATAACGGCGTCAGCCTTGACATGTACTACTGCATCCAGTCGATGCGCCGCAGCAACCGCACGATGACGATGACAGAGCTTGCAAACTTTGCCCGCATGCCCAAGCAGCAGATGAGCAAGCTCGTCGACAAGCTGGTCGAGGGCGGCTTTGCCGAGCGGCTGAGCGACCCCGACGACCGCCGCGTCATCCGCCTGCGGGCGACTGAGAAGGCCGACGAATACGTGGCGAGCTTTTTAGAGAAGGATGCGGCGGAGTTCCGCGCATTTTTCGACCAGCTCGAAGGCGAAGAGCGTGAGACCTTCTGCACGGCGCTTCGCACCATCCACGACACCTTTGAGGCCAAACGCAAGCGCATGATCGAGCAGGGCAAGCTGCCCGACTGTCCCCCACAAACTAAGAAAGGAGGCCACTGCCGATGAATATGATCCATCGCTTCATGGGCTGCATCCGCGAGTATAAAAAGCCCACGATCCTGACGCTCTTGTGCGTGGTCGGCGAGGTCGCGATTGAAGTGCTGATCCCGTTTTTCACCGCCAATCTCGTCAATGAGATCAAGGGCGGCGCGGAGCTCAGCGGCGTTGTGCGCGTGGGCCTTGGGCTCATCCTGATGTCGCTCGTGTCGCTCGGCTGCGGCGCGCTCGGCGGGCTTTACGGCTCGCGCGCGAGCGCCGGCTTTGCCAAAAACGTCCGCCACGATGTTTTCACCCGCGTGCAGAGCTTCGCGTTTGAAAATATCGACAAATTCTCCTCCGCCTCGCTCGTCACGCGCATGACGACCGATATCAACAATGTGCAGATGTCCTTTATGATGTGCATCCGCATCGCGGTACGCGCACCGCTGATGTTCCTCTTCGCCGTCATCATGGCCTATATCATGGGCGGCGCGCTGGCGACGACATTCCTCATTATCATTCCCGTGCTCGTGATCGGACTTCTTCTGATCGCACGTAAGGCAATGCCCGCGTTCCGCGCGGTGTTCCGCAAGTACGATAAGCTCAATGAATCGGTCGAGGAAAATGTGCGCGCGATGCGCGTGGTCAAGGGCTTTGCCCGCGAAGGGTATGAAAAGCAGAAGTTCGCCGCGGCCTCACACGATATCGCCAAGGACTTCACCTTCGCCGAGCGCGTCGTCGCGCTCAACGCGCCGCTGATGCAGTTCTGCGTATACTTCAACATGATCTTCGTGCTATTTGTCGGCTCGCGGATCATCATCACGAACGGCGGCACGACCATCGACGTTGGCCAGCTCTCGGCCATGCTGACCTACGGCATGCAGATCTTAATGTCGCTGATGATGATCTCGATGATCTACGTGATGATGACGATGTCGTATGAGTCCTTCGTCCGTATCTGCGAGGTACTCGAGGAAGAGCCCGCGCTCACCGATCCCGCATCTCCCGCGATGGACGTAAAGGACGGCTCCATCGACTTTGAAAACGTCAGCTTCAAGTACTCCGCACAGGCGAAGAAATTCGCGCTGCAGGACATCAACCTGCACATCGACTCGGGCATGACCGTCGGCATCCTCGGCGGTACGGGCTCGAGCAAGTCGACCCTCGTGCAGCTCATCCCGCGCCTTTACGATGTAAGCGAGGGCTGCGTCAAGGTCGGCGGCAGAGATGTGCGCGAATACGACCTTGAGGCGCTGCGCGGCGCGGTCAGCGTCGTGCTGCAAAAGAATGTGCTGTTTTCCGGCACGGTCAAGGATAACCTGCGCTGGGGCAACGAAAACGCCACCGACGACGAGATGATCGAGGCGTGCAGGCTCGCGCAGGCGGACGAATTCGTCCGCTCCTTCCCCGACGGGTATGACACCTATATCGAGCAGGGCGGCTCGAACGTCTCCGGCGGACAGAAGCAGCGTCTCTGCATCGCCCGGGCGCTTCTCAAAAAGCCGAAGATCCTGATCCTCGACGACTCGACCTCCGCGGTCGACACGCGCACCGACGCGCTGATCCGCGAGGGCTTCCGCACCTATATCCCCGAGACGACGAAGATCATCATTGCCCAGCGCGTCGCGTCCGTGCAGGATGCCGACCTCATTCTCGTGATGGACAACGGCCATATTGCGGACATGGGCACGCACGATCAGCTCCTCGCTTCGAGTGAAATTTACCGCGAGGTCTACGAATCCCAGACGAACGGAGGTGAGCAGGATGAAGCGTGATCCCAAGAATTCCCGCCGCCCAAACGACGGCGCGGCGAACCTCGCCATGCTTAAGCGCACGGTGAAAAAGCTCTTTTCCTACTATCCTGTGCTCGCGCCCGTCACGTTCGCGTGCATCCTGTTCTCGGCCATCGTCACGTCGATCCCGTCGCTTTTCGTGCAGAATGTCATTCAGGTCATCGAAAAGTGGTACGTCTCGCGCGACTGGGTCTCCGCCAAAGCAGAGCTCATCCCCATCCTGTCGCTGCTCATCTCGCTCTATGTGCTCTCGATCATCGCGATCCTGGTCTACAAGCAGCTCATGGCCTATATGACGCAGGGCTTTCTCGACAAGCTCCGTCAGGAGATGTTCGGCGGCATGCAGGATCTTCCCATCCGCTACTTCGACACTCACCAGCACGGCGATATCATGAGCTTCTACACCAACGATATCGACACGCTGCGCCAGCTCGTGTCCGAAGCCATCCCCGCCTTCATCCAGTCTGGCGCGATCGTGCTGGCCGTGTTCGGCATTATGCTCTATTTCAGCATCTGGCTGACGCTCATTTCGGTGCTCGGCGTGATTCTGATGATCGTCGTCACCAAGCGCGTCGGCGGCGGCAGCGCCAAATTCTTCCTGCGCCAGCAGCAGGCCGTCGCCAAAACCGAGGGCTATATTCAGGAGACGATGACCGGCCAGAAGGTCGTCAAGGTCTTCTGCCACGAGCAGCGCTCCATTGAGGAGTTCGACAAGATCAACGACGCCCTCTTTGAAGACAGCTACCGCGCCCACGCCTATGCCAGCGTGCTCGGCCCCATCATCGGCAACATCGGCAACTTCCTCTATGTGGCTCTGGCGCTCGTGGGCGGCGTGCTGCTGCTTATCGGCGTTCCGAACCTGAGCCTTTCCGGCAAGGCGCTGGATATCTCGATTCTCGTCCCGTTCCTCAACATGACCAAGCAGTTCACGGGCAATATCAACCAGCTCTCCCAGCAGATCAATTCCATCGTCATGGCGGGCGCAGGCGCGCAGCGCGTCTTCTCCCTCATCGATGAAAAGGCCGAGACGGACGACGGCTTCGTCACGCTCGTCGACGCGGACATTGCCCCCGACGGCACGATCACCGAGAGTGACCATCACACCGGCCACTGGGCGTGGAAGAACCCGAACGACAACGGCAAGGCCTCTTACCGCGAGCTGCGCGGCGACGTGCGCCTCATCGACGTGGACTTCGGCTACGAGCCGAATAAAGAGGTCCTGCACGACGTCTCTGTCTACGCGGAGCCCGGTCAGAAGGTCGCCTTTGTCGGCGCGACCGGCGCGGGCAAGACGACCATCACGAACCTCATCAACCGCTTTTACGACATTGCCGACGGCCAGATTCTCTACGACGGCATCGACGTCAGCAAGATCAAAAAGGCCGACCTGCGCCGCTCGCTCGGCATCGTCCTGCAGGACGTCAACCTCTTCACCGGCACGGTGATGGACAACATCCGTTATGGTAAACTTAACGCGACGGATGAAGAGTGCATCGCCGCGGCAAGGCTCGCCGGCGCGGACGATTTCATTACGCGCCTTCCGCAGGGCTACGCGACGGAGCTCGCCAACAACGGCGCAAACCTCTCGCAGGGTCAGCGCCAGCTCATCTCCATCGCCCGCGCGGCGGTCGCCGACCCGCCGGTCATGATCCTCGACGAGGCGACCTCGTCCATCGACACACGCACCGAGGCCATCGTCCAGCGCGGCATGGATCAGCTGATGGAGGGCCGCACGGTGTTCGTCATCGCGCACCGCCTGTCCACCGTCAAGAATTCCGATGTCATCATGGTCCTCGACCACGGCCGCATCATCGAACGCGGCAGCCACGAAAAGCTGATTGCGGAAAAAGGAACCTATTACCAACTCTACACCGGCGCATTCGAGCTTGAATAACTCAAAAAAAAGACACATCCGTACGGATGTGTCCTTTTTTGATTTCGCATATCGTCCAAGTCCTCCCGCTATATTGTGTTGAACGCAATTTTTAAGGGAGGAATTCTATGTCTCGTTCCTTTTTCCGCACCTACGGCTTTCTGAGCGCGATGCTGCTCGCCATCGTACTCGGATGCGTGCTGGGCGCGCTGTGGCCGGGGGCGACGTGTCTCGCCCCGCTCGGCACGATCTTCATTAACCTGATGTTCTGCATCGTCGTGCCGCTCGTGTTCTGCTCGCTGAGTAGCTCCATCGCCTGCATGAAAAGCCCGAAGCGCGCGGGGAAGATCATGGGCACGACGCTTTTGGTCTTCATCGTCACGGGCCTTATCGCCGCAGTCATCATGCTCTTTGCGATGCGCCTCTATCCCCCGGTCCTCGAGCCGTGGGCGGACGCGGCGGCGGGCGCGGTCGATGAACAGGCGAGCGTCGCACAGCTGCTCGTCAACTTCTTCACGGTCGAGGATTTCGCGGCGCTGCTGTCCCGCCGCGCGATGCTGCCGCTCATCGTCTTCTCCATCCTCATCGGCTTTGGCGTCAATTTGAGCGGCGGCGCGGACTGCCTGACGGCAAAAGTCCTGCAGGACATGACGAACTGCCTTTTGAAGGTCGTCTCGCTCATCTCCTACTACGCGCCCGTCGCGTTTTTCGGTTTTTTCGCCTCACTCGTCGCGACCTACGGTGCACAGATCACCGCGGCCTATGGCCGCGCGATGCTCATCTACTATCCGCTCTGCTTTGTCTACGCGCTTGCCGCGTTTCCGCTCTACGCCTACCTCGGCGGCGGAAAGGAGGGCGTGCGCGTCATGCGGCGGCATATCCTGCGCCCCGCGGTCACGGCGCTCGGCACCTGCTCGTCCGTCGCGACGATCCCGACAAATTTAGAGGCCGCAGAAGACAGCGGCGTGCCGCGTGACATCTCCGACCTCGTCCTGCCGCTGGGCGCGACGATGCACATGGACGGCTCGTGCTTCAGCTGCGTGCTGAAGATCGCGTTCCTCTTCGGCGTGTTCGGCATCCCGTTTGAGGGCGCGGGGCTCATCGTCAAAATTCTGCTTGTCGCCGTGTTCAGCTCGGTCGCGATGAGCGGCATCCCCGGCGGCGGGTACATCGGCGAGTACATCATCTGTACGCTCTTCTTCCCCTCGCAGATGGCCATTGCCTACCCCATCGCTGTGACGATCGGCAACCTTGTCGACCCACCCGCGACGATGATCAATTCCGCTGGCGACTACGTCGTGTCGTTCCTTGTTGCACGCTTCACCGAGGGAAAAGACTGGCTCGAGCGTGCGCAGAGGGAAAAGGCTGCACACTAAATTTTCCGTGCGCTTTCCGCGCAGGCATGCTATAATGCTGTTCGTTAACGAAAGAAGAAAGATTCGCCCGCTGCGCGCGGGCAGAAAGAGGTTTTTATCATGGAAGTTGGTCTTTCCATCGCGCAGATGCAGCGCGGTATGGACGTGGAAGGCTTTTATCTGCTCAAGGCCGCCTTTGCCAAGGTGACAGCCAGCGGCAAGCCGTTTTTGAACGCAGTGCTCGCCGACACGAGCGGCACGATTGAAGCAAAGATCTGGGACTACAGCGGCCCCATCGGCGAGCGCGACGTAGGCAAGGTGCTCAAGGTGCGTGGGAGCGTATCGGACTACCGCGGCATGCCCCAGCTCACAGTCGACAAGCTGCGCCTCGCCGAAGACAATGACCGCGTCGACGTCTCGAAGCTCGTGAGCGTCGCGCCCATCGACCGCGAGGCCGGCTATGACGAGGTCAAGGCACTCGTTTCGACCATCGAGGACGCAGACTACCGTGCCGTGTGCGAGGAAATGCTGCGCCGCCACGAGGCAGCGTTCCGCACCATTCCCGCTGCCAAGAGCGTTCACCACGGCTTTTTGTCCGGCCTTCTGATGCACACGCTCAACATGCTGCGCCTTGCCGATTTTCTGTCCGCGCAGTACGCGGACACTGTGAACCGCAGCCTGCTCCTCACCGGCACGCTGCTGCACGACTTCGCCAAGGAGCAGGAGTTCACGTTCTCCGAGCTCGGCCTTGTGACGGATTACTCGACGAAGGGCCAGCTGCTCGGTCACCTCGTCATGGGCGCGCAGGAGGTCGCGGCGATTGCCGCCGAGCTCGACCTGCCCGAGGAAAAGGCGACGCTTTTGGAGCACCTGATTCTCTCGCATCACGGCCAACCGGAATTCGGCGCGGCGGTGCTGCCCCAGTGCGCGGAGGCAGAGCTTTTGTCGCTCGTCGACCAGATCGACAGCCGCATGGAGATCTACCGCGAGGTGCTGAACGACCTGTCGGTGGGCGAGTTCAGCGACCGTATTTTCGCCTTGGAGCGGCGAGTCTATAAGCCCCACGAGGTAAAGTAAGCGCCAACAGGAGAAGGAGGGTTTTCCATGGAATATCGCGTTCTGCCCCACGGCGGGGAAAAAGTAAGCGTCATCGGTATGGGCTCCTCCGTCATCGGCGCACAGCCGGAAAAAGAGTTCACCGCCACTGTCCGGGCCGCCGTTGACAGCGGCGTCAACTACTTTGACATGGCGGGCGGCCACGCCGCCATCTTTGCCGCCTACGGCAAGGCGCTGGAGGGCATCCGGGACAAGGTGTATCTGCAAATCCACTTCGGCGCGGACTACACCTCCGGCGAGTATGGCTGGACGACGGAGCTGGCCGAGGTGAAACGATCCGTGGCGTGGCAGCTGGAGCAGCTGCGGACGGACTATATCGACGTGGGCTTCCTCCACTGTCTGGACGAGGAGAGCGACCTTGCCGCCTATCAGGAGGGCGGCGTGCTGGACTATGTGCTGGCGCTGAAAAAGCAGGGCGTGATCCGTCACATCGGCCTGTCCTCCCACACCCCGGCGCTGGTGAACAAGGTGCTGGATAGGGGCATTGTGGACGTGGTGATGTTCAGCATCAACCCCGCCTATGACTACGGACAGGGCGATTACGGCATCGGCGAGAACACCGAGCGGTACGACCTGTACCGCCGCTGCCAGCGGGAGGGCGTGGCCATCACCGTCATGAAGCCCTTCTGCGGCGGACAGCTGCTGGACGCCGCCCAGTCCCCCTTCGGCGTCGCTCTGACAAAGGAACAGTGTATCCAGTACGCGCTGGACAAGCCCGGCGTTATGGCCGTTCTGCCGGGCTTCGGCAATCAGCGGGAAATGCGGGAGGTGCTGTCCTTCTTTGACGCGCCTGCGGCGGATCGGGACTACTCCTGTCTGGGCAATCTGGCCCCGGCTGGCGCGTCGGGCCGCTGCGTCTACTGCAAGCACTGCCATCCCTGCCCCGCAGGACTTGACGTCGCCCTCATCAACAAGTATTACGATCTGGCTATGCAGGGGGACAATCTGGCGCGGGAGCACTACCTGACGCTGGAAAAGCGGGCCGGGGACTGCGTGGGCTGCGGCCATTGCGACAGCCGCTGCCCCTTCCACGTGACCCAAAGCCAGCGGATGCAAACCATCCAAACGTACTTCGGTGCATAACGCCGCATGAATAAGGGGAAAAATGGGGGACATAACCCGGTTTATTGGCCGGTTTATGCCCCCTTTTCCATACCCCAAAAGCCCCTTTTTCACTCCCCGCCATCCAAAAACAAACCGCTTGACAGGCTAAAACCATGCGGCTATAATAAGGCCATCCCACAGGCTGCAAGGCGCAGCTTTTCTATAGCACCTACGGTTAGTCAAAGCTAACTAAGAATAAGGAGTGAGAACATGTCATTCTTTGAAAACACCCGCAAGCCCGCCGGGTTTAGCGGCCGGGTGATGGTATCCATGATGAACCTGTGCCACAGTCCCATGGCCCGCTGGGGCTTCCGGTTCCTGAAGCTTGCCGGTAACGCGGCGGTGCTGGACTGCGGCTGCGGCGGTGGAGCCAATCTGGCGCGGTTGCTGAAAAAATGCCCCGACGGCATCGTCAAGGGCATCGACTACTCCCCCGTCAGCGTGGAAAAAGCCCGGAAGGTCAACCAACAGGCCATTCAACAGGGCCGCTGCACCGTGCTGAATGGCAGCGTGGCGGACATGATCTTCGCGTCCTCGTGGTTCGACGCGGT
>ERZ827528.2196-NODE-2196-length-18404-cov-18.552292_pt1 | contig 18404 bp, 9 predicted proteins | sample MGYA00519768_ERZ827528 | MGnify/ENA primary metagenome ERZ827528 (study PRJEB31778, sample SAMEA3449343) | human gut metagenome | biome: human gut; feature: human-associated habitat; material: faeces | place: United Kingdom | collected 2010/2012 ...
CATCTGGCCGTCGGCGGTCCAATCGACTTCATCAATGCACACGGCACGGCGGAAATCGGTGCCGCCTTCCTTGTCGCCGGTGTGATAGGTCACATACCATTTGTCGCCGAACTGGAGCACCGAGGGGTGCATCGTGGTGGCCGAGCCAGAAGGCACGATTACGCCTTGGTACTTCCATGGGCCGAGCGGGCTGTCGGAAGTGGAGTACTGGATGCAAGCTTGATAGTTCGATTCCACGCAGGTGGCCGTGCCCGAACCGGGCTTACCGCCGTCGTACACGTTGTAATAGGTATCGCCCTTACGGAACACCCACGCCGCCTCGAAGAATCCCTTCGGGCCGTTCGCGTTGCTGTCCGCGTCCTTCATGGTGTGGAGGTTCGGCGTGGTGCCATCAGCCTTGGTTTCCACCTCGGTGTATGAGGTGCGGCCGGTTGTGGCGTCCTTCTTCATCTTGATGGCGAGCTGAGTGCCGAACGTACCAAAGTGCAAATATCCGGTGCCATCCTCGTCCACAAAGAATGCCGGATCGATGGTTTCAATCTGGGTTTGCGATGTGGTGAGCAGCGGCTTGCCGATGGCATCCTTCCACGGGCCGAGCGGACTCTTCGACTTGGCCACGCCGATGGCGAACGGGTCCTGTCCAGCCGCCTCAGAAGCCTTGTCCTTCACCGGCACGTAGTAGTAGAACCAATCATCGGAAGTGTCGCTCGGGGTGCCGTTATCGTCGGCTACGACTTGGCCGGCGTACGCGCCATCGCCGGTGGCCCAGCTGAACAGGTCTGCCTTGGCGATGGTCTTGTAATGTGTCCATTTGCCTTGATTCAGGCCGTCTTCATCGGTGACGTATACGCCCCAGTCCTTCATGTTGAAGGAGCCGTAGTCGGGCGAAGCCTCATCGTGACCGGTGAAGACGAAGAGTTTGCCGTCATAGCTCAGCGCGGATGCATCTGCAGAGTAGTAGTTCTGCGAAAGATCGTTCGGGGTGTCAATACCCTCGTTCTGCCCGATGGGGTTGCGCATGTAGCTGGGCAGTGCGCTATTGTCGATTTGGGTGACGGTGACATCAGGATTGTTATACGGCAGTTCGTTATACGCGTGACCGGCAACGCTGGGCGCGTTGTCAGCGGTGGCTGAATCGGCGGCCATTGCGGTCGGCGCAAGGGCAAGGCCTGACAGCAATGTCGCTGCGGCGACGAGTCCACCGGCCACCGCGCGAACCGATTGCGCGGATACATGGAAACTCATAGTGCTCCTCATTGAGTGAGTGAAAAGAGTAATGATGGGTAGAAGGAAAAGGCTAGAGCCCCCTCTGTGAGGGGGCTCACTCGGCAGAATGACTCCGTTGCGGGTCAGGCCGAGTGGCGAGCCGAACCGTGGTCGCCGGACTGGCGACGCTTCAGGATGGTCACGCCTGCGGCGGTGAGCAGCACGGCAGCCGCAGCAACTACGGAAACCGCGGCACCAGTCGGAGGCACACGATCACCCTTGTTGTCCTTATCATCCTTATCAGTGTCGGTCACACCAGGCTGCTGGGAGCCGGGCTTCTGCTCAACCTTGGTGGCCCAAAATGCCTTGTCAAGGGCATCCTGTGCGGCATCGACATCGGCCTGCTTGGCATCCTTGTCGTCGTACACCTTCTGAGCGGCGGCAATCTGGCTCTGCAGAGCCTGCCATGCCTTCTCGGTGTACTTCGACTTGTCAGCCTTCTTGGCCTGCTCGATGGAAGCCTCGAGGGACTCCTTCTTCACCGTTTCGACGGCGGGCTTCTCTTCCAAGGCCTTGACGGCCTTGTTCAGCGAAGCGGACGCTTCCTGGACGGCGGCCTGAGTGACCTCACCGACCTCACCGACCTTGAGCACACCTTCCGCAGCCTCGATGGCCTTGTTCAAGGCCTCGACACTCTTATCCGTGTACTTGCCGGAAGCGGCCTCGGCCTTGGCCGTGTCGATGGCCGCCTGCAACGTGGACTTCTCCACGTCGGTGGCGAGCGCAACGAGTGCCTTCTGGCCGTCCTCGAGCTTGGTCACCTGCTCGGCGACCTGTTCTGCGGTGGCGTTGGCATCGTCGTACACAGCCTGGGCAGCGTCAATGATTTGCTGGAACTCAGCCCATGAAGCGGCGGTGTAGCGGCTTGCATCGAGGCCGTTGGCTGTGTCAAGAGCCGACTCGAGCGCGGTCTTGTCGACCGGGGTAGGTTCAGGCTCGGTGCCGTCAATACCATGCACGCCCCACTCGGCCACGGCGGCCCCGAAGGTGCTGCTGCCGGTGTGCGGAGTGAGCACGAGTCGCAGCGACTTGGTGGTGACCGGCTTGAAGGTCACAGCGCTCCAACCCTTGGCATCGGTATCCGCACGAGAAGCCGGCGAATTACGCACGACGGTGTAATCCTCGGTGGGCTCGACGTCCTTCCAAGAACCATCCTCGGCGAGGTACTGAATCTTCCAAGCGTCCGGGACTTCCAGACCACCCTTCGAATCGTCAGTCTCAGCGAAGTTGGCCCAGAACTGGGCGCGGCTCTGGTCAATGGTCACGGACTGACCGAAGTCGTACTGGGCGTACATGCCGTCCTTTGCCTTGCCCCAAGAACCCCAGACCTTGTCGTTGACGTTCTGATCATCCGTGGTCGGCCAAGTATCATCGACGACTACGCCGTCGTTGAGCTTGCCTTCGGCCGGTGACCAGGTCGCCTCGGAATCAGGCGAAATGGTGGTCCTGGTCGCCTTGCCTTCAATCCAACCGACCAACGGCTCAGGCTCAGGCTCCGGAGTGGAGGAACCGTTCGGGTCGGCAACCACGTGGACAGTGAGCTTGGCAGCTGCGGAAGATGAACCGTCGTCGACGGTACCAGCCACCTCGTAGTCACCAACCTTGGTCAGGTCGATGGCCTTGATGTCGGCATCCTTCCACGTGACCTTGCGGTCGTCGTTGTATCCGTTCGGGAACTTCACCGGAACCGTGGCGGGCAGGTCGATGGACTTGGCGTTCTGGTAGACGGTCTGCTCAACCGGCTGCGCATTACCCACGGTCTGCGATGCGGTATCGGAACGAGCCGCGATGTGTGCAACCGTACCGTTCAGCGCACCGGCGACGGTGCCCTTGACATCGAATACGGCATCGGCGGCCAGCTGAGCGTCGGTCACCTTACCCCACGTGACGGCGAGGTCACGGCGAGAACCGTCGGTGTATACGGCGCTCACGGTGGATGGCAGCTTCAGATCATCAGCCTTGGAACCGGTCTGCACCAGTCGGTTGACTTCGTCCACGCTCACCGGCTCGATGGCGTACGCCTCGAACTCGGAAGCACCCACGATGGCGCCCTTCGGGAAGACCACGCGCAGCTTGTCGGTTTCGACGGTGTCGGCGAACTTCACTTCGTTGCCTTCGTTCTGATTGACCGTGTAGGACTGGCCGTCAGCCAGCTTCACATCCTGCCAGTTACCGTCAGCGTCAGCGTACTGGAGCTTCCAAGATGAGGCCATCGGCACGCCACCGCCATCGGTCCAGAAGAAGACCTTGGCCTTCTTCAGTGGCACCTTGCCGGCCCACTTCAGTTGCAGCCACGGCTCCACACCAGTGTTGTCGCCCCAGTTGTTCCAGGTCTCGTTCGGCGTGTTGGTGTATACCACCTGACCGTCGATGACCTTCTTGGCGTTGTCCTTCGGCTGGTAGCCGTTGGTGTAGCTGGCAGAGGCGCTCGACTGCGGGGCTACGTTCACGGTACCGTCAGAGGGGATGCCGTGAACGGTGATTTCCTTGGAGCCTTCCTTCTCGCCATCGGAAGCGGTGAGCTTCAGAACGTAGTCGCCTTCCTTGTTGAAGGTGACGGTGGTGCTGGCAGCAGTATCGTCCACGAACTTCGCGGTACCGCCCTCGGGGCCGGAAACCAGCTCCCACTTGGTGGTGACGTCGCCTTCTGCGGGCAGACCGTCATCCTTCACCGTACCGACGAGCTTGGCACCGGATGAGGTGCTGGAAGACACGTAAGCATCCACCTGCGGAGCCTGGTTCTCGGAAGTGCCGTCAGCCTTGATACCGGTGTTGTAGGCTTCGATCTCCTTGACACCGACGGCCATGCCGGCCTGCGGCGTGAAGGTGACGCGGATAGTCGTGGTCTCCACCGGAGTGAACTGGATACGGTTGTAGTTCGCGCCCGCGTAGTTCGGGGTGCGCACCTGATCCGCAATCGGGGCCCATGTGCCGTCATCCTTCTGGTACTCCAACTTGTAGTTGGCGGGTTCGGCATAGCCGGAGATGGTCTGGCTGGACGAGCTCTGGTAGAAGTACAAGCGGAGGTCGTCGATCTTCTGCTTGCCGTCCTTGAACTTGATATTGAGCGTGTCGGTCTTGTTCTCAGAACCCTTGGTACCCCAGAACGATTCCATCACGGTCTTGCCGTCCACCGCGTTCTTGGCCGGGTAGTTGGTGTCCTTCTCGGCGTAGGTGGTACCGGTCACGTCCGCGTCCTTGGCCACGTTCGTGGTGGACTTGGAGGCGGAGTCGACGTTGGTGCCGGACTTGGCGAACAGGTCGGTCACGCGCTGATCGGCATTGAAGGTAACCTGATTGGCGGCCTTCACGTTCTTGACGGCTTCGGCGCCGACGGTAACCTGGGCACTGGAATCGTCCTTGACCTCGACCGTTCCCGCAGCCGGGTCATAGATGAGGTGCGCCAGCTTGTCGGAGGTGAAGGCGAGCTTGCCGCCCACGTACAGGCTGTAGCCAGCAGGACCACCGTAGTGGCTGCCGTCCTTGTCCCATACGATGGAGACATCCTGATCGTGGTAGCGCAGGTTGTTTACCGTGAAGTAGTTCCAACCGGGGATTTCGATCGGGTTTAGCTCAATCTTGTTATCCTCGCGCGGCACCATACCGGCTACGTCCTCGACCATCGTCCAGTTCGTGGTGCCGAGCTGGGTGTGGTGGATCCAGGAGCGGTAGGTGATCTTGCCGCCGTTCTGTGCGGCGTCAAGGTTCTTGTCGAGGTTGTTGATCACGCCGTCACCGTTCACATCGCCGACGTTGTTGTTGTCCTCGTTCCAGAACTCGTTCTGATCAGGGTAGTTGTTATCGCCGCCCTGGTAGTGCGCGAACGCCACCCAGTACAGCAGCTTCTTGAACTGCTCATTGGTGATGTAGCCATTCTTGGCTGCATCGTAGTTGCGAATACCGGCCGAGTAGACCTGCAGCAGCGGCTGCGCATTAATGATGGAGAAGTTGTTGGAACCGGGGAAGTTCAACGCGGCCTTGTCCGCCTGGTTGGCGGTGAAGAACGGGAAGATCGGGAACTCGTTGGAATCCTCGAACAGGCGCAGAGCCTTGTTGTAATCTTCGTTGCCGGTAGGCATCAGGCCTTCGGAGTACGGGTAGTAGTTATTGATCTCCTTGTACTTGGCGAAAGCACCGTCGTTCAGCCACTTGTGCTTGAGCAGGTTGTCGGACTTGTCCCACAGTTCAGTGGTGACTTCTTTCTGGATCTTGTCGGCGATGGCCTGCATCTTCTCGGCGTTGGCGGTATCGCCAGCGGCCTTGTAGGCCTGAGCAGCCGCATTGGCGTTGGCCCACATATTGGCGGAACCATCGGCGCGATCCATGCGCTGGCCGGAGCGACCCGGCTCAGAGAAGGAAACGGCGTCGGCATCGTTACCGGTCATCGACCACCAGGACCAGTCAATCAAGCTGTTGTCATTGTTGTTCTGGTTGTCGTTGTTGTCCGGCTCGCTCTTGGAAGCGAGTAGACCTTGCACGTCCTCGGCACCCTGGTCGGCCAGCTTCTCGGCCACGGTGGACGGACCGCCGTGCACCTTGTAGGAGTCCCAGCCGGCGCGCGTGATGTACTGCGTGTAGCTATGGTTCCAGTTGGCCGGGTCGCCCGGATTGTCGTGGTAGTAGTAATAGCCCGCCTTGCTCTTCTTGGCGGTATCGCCGGCGGAAAGCCAGGTGCCGTAGGAGTACTCGGGGTTGCGGAACCACTTGGTGTCCATCATGAACATGCCGGAGGTGAGCACGATCTGGTTGTTGTAGCCGAGCACACCCTCGATGGAGGTCGGGTACTGGAAGGTGTTGCCAGGTATGTTGGCGTCGAGCATGTTGAAACGACTCAGCCACCAGCGGTAGACCACGGTCTTATCGATGTTGTCTTCCGGAGTGTCCACATAGGGAGCGTTATCGACCCACCACTTGTTGTAGGTGGTCACGGAATCCTTGTAGGAGGCGGCAGCATCCTTAAAGTCGCCGGTGTAACGGGCCTCATATTCCTTGGTGGAGTCAGGCAGTTCGTTGGCGATCAGGCCGAGCTGAATCTTGACGGTCTGCGGTTCGTTGGCCTTGAGGCTCAACGTGCTGGTGAGTTTGCCACCGCTGACGATCCAGTTGGAACCGTCCTGGTTGTTGGCGGAGAAGCGCGGATAGATGGTCGTCAGGTTGTTCTTGACGTTCACGCGGCCAGTAAGTTCGGTGGCACCATCAGCACCCTCGGCGGCGAACGGCGAGGCCGTGGTCAGTGTGACATCGCGGTCCTGCGTGCTTTCCACGGTGAGGTTCGCAACCATCACGTTGTTGTAGGTGATGTACTTAACTTCCTTGATCTTGAGGCTCTTGCCACCGGCCTGGAACAGGGAGGTGAAGTAGCTCGGTGTCTGCTTGCGCTGGGAGGCGTCTTCGTTAAGGGTCTGGTTTGCACCGTCAGCGTTTACGGTAACGGTAAAGCCATCCCTGTTGGTCTCATCCCAGTAGGCGGTGTTACCCACAAAACCGAGCCGATTAGGCGTGTGCGTGTACATGTAGGCGGCGCGACCACGGGTGAACAGGTAGTTGTTGCCGTCGGAGCCTTCATACGAGTAAGCACCCTTGTCGTTCGTGCCTTTACCAGTTGGCTGTGCACCAGTACGGGTGAGAATCTTATCGATCCAGAAGTCATGGTCGGTGTCGGTGCCGGCCAGGTTCTTCACGTCGTTATCGAATGTCTCCTGCAGATAGCTGGCGGCAGGGTTATATGTGGTGTTGTTCGCCGCCGTCTTCATCGGATCATCAGATCCCTTGAACGACGGATATGCCACATCCGCATTCTTGATGACGGGCGTATCGGCTGCCTGCGCGGTGACTGCACCGCCGGTGGCCAGTGTGGCGACCGCTGCAACCGCGCCGATTGACGCAAGCCACCGCTTTCGTGTTGATTGATGCATTCCTGCTTGGACCTCTCCGCCCCGGTCTTTCGCGTCTTCGCTCAGGCTACGTCGCGTCTATGCGACCAGGACTTCTTCTGTGGATGCTGGGCCGCAGAGCCCGTTCTCCATCAGTTTCCTTTATTGGTTATTGGGTTCACCGGAATGAGTGTCTTCAGTAAATCTGGTGTGATATCCGCCATGGATATCCCGGTTGGAGCAATTCACCGAAGCTGATTCCACATCATAACCGAGCGAATACGGTTTCACAACTTTCCCTCAGTGATATCAACCATCTTATACAACAAAAACCCGGTAATTTCTCAGCTTTCGCATTTATTTTCGCATTAGAGCATTGCTGCGTTTCGCCGTGTCGCAGTACCTACGGCGCAACGATTCAGCCTCGCTGAATCAGGAACCAACAGGCTCCCGCTGGCGGGAGCTGGCTCGCAAAGCGAGACTGAGGGTGGCTTACACGGTACCGCTTATGACCGCCCTCAGTCGACTCCGCCGACAGCTCTCACAGCAGGAGCATATAATTAAAAAATAATCTCCTGCACGGGTATTACCCCGCACAGGAGACCTCATTCCCCGGATGTGTTTTCGGCTCCAATCGATACTGACATCCGGCCTATGCCGTCATCGACTTATTACAGACGATGGCGGCATAAGTATTTTTTTGCCGGCCAGTTGCGCGCAGGCCGGCATATCGCCGATATTTATCGACGCTGGAAGACACGCATCTCGCCTATCTCGCGGTTGGCCCACGAGTAGTACGGCACCAAGCGCAGCGTCGCGGGTTCGCCCGCACGCGGTTCGTCGGCATCCACGTACAGCGGCGCGTCATCCTCGTCGGCGTGCTCGCGCACTGCCGGCAAATCAACGGTATCGACGCCACCCAGCAAGTCGGCCTGGAAAGCCACAGCGGCATCCGCACCGGTGACGCCATCGGCCAGACGATAGTTCCACAGATCACCGGGGTTATCGACCTGTTCGGCGCAGTAGACCAGCGGACCGCGCATAACGGCCACCTGGCCGGCGTCGGAGCGCACGCGGGAGTTGGCGCGCACGAACTTGACGGACATGTCGAGCTCGAGCGCAATCTCCAACGTATCGCCGGCGTTGACCACAAGGTATACGAAGCCGTCTTCCAGCGAACCCACTGCGGGCTTGCCGTTCACGGTCAGCGTGTAGGAGCCCAAGGACCAGCCGGGGATGCGCAGTCCAAATCGGACCGAGCTGTCCGCAGCGCTGGCGGGCAGGCTCACCGTGTATTCCACGTGACTGTCCCACGGGAAGTCCGAACGCTGTTCGACCGTAAGGCCGGAAGCAAAATCGGCCTTGTTGGCGATGAACTGGTGGCTCAGCACGGTCTTGCCGCCGTCGCGCTCGGTGTAGATGTAACGGTCCACTGAAGCGATGAGTCGGGCGATGTTGGCCGGGCAGCATGCGCAGCCGAACCAGTCGACACGGTGGGAGAGCACGTGGTGACGATCCGGGTTGTCCAGTCCGTCGGGAGTAGTCTCCAGTGCGTTGACGTAGTAGTACTGCTTGCCGTCAAGCGAGATGCCGGCGATGGAACCATTGAACAGTTCCTTCTCCAGCACATCGGCGTATTCGCCCTTGGGCTCGAGGTCGAGCATCTGCTGGGCGAACATGCTCATGGCCACGGAAGCGCAGGTCTCGCCGTACATCGTGTCGTTCGGCAGGTCGTAATCGTAGGTGAACGATTCGCCCACATGGGTGGAGCCGATCGCACCGGTGACATACATGCGACGGGTGACGATGTTCTTCCAGAAACGCTTGGCGGTGTCGATCAGCCCCTGATCGCCGAGTAGTCGGCCCACGTGAGCCACGCCGGTGCACAGGTAACCGACGCGCACGGCGTGGCCGTCCGCGGTCTGCTGGTCGCGTACGGGCTCGGCAGCCTGGAAGTAGGTGGGCTTGTAGAAGCCGAGATCATGGAAGATGTTGTCGCCGTTCATCGCCTTGAGCTGCTTGGCGTAGAACTGCGGATCCTGACCGCGCACGTCGATGAGATACTGGGAAAACGTCAGATAACGCTTCTCACCGGTCTCTTCATACAGCTTGGCGAGGGCGAGCTCGATCTCAGGATGACCATCGGCGCCGTGGATCTTGCCTTCTTCGGGGCCGAAGTTGGCATCCAGGCAGTCGGCCATCTTTTTGGCGACTTCAAGGGCCTGCTCGTTGCCGGTCACCTGATGGTAGGCGACGGCGGCCTCGATGTAGTGACCCATCACGTACATCTCGTGGCTCTGCTGAATCAGGCTGAAGCGCGGGCGGTCGGCCCATACGCCGGACTTGATCTGGTACGGGGTGTCCAAATAGCCGTCCGACTGCTGGGCGCGGGCGATGAGATCGACCGTGCGGTCGCACAGCGCCTTGAGCTCGGGATCCGGATGGTATGCCAATGCGTAGGCGGCTTCCTCAAGCCACTTGTAGACGTCGGAGTCTTGGAAGACCATGCCATGGAACTCGTCGTCCAATTCGCCGGCGGCAACCTTCAGGTTGGCAACCGCATGGCTCTTGTTGTCAGCCAGCTGGTTGCCGGCTGGGTCGTCGGGCACCGTGGTGTCGATCTCGTCGTTCATCACGCCCCACTGGTAGGGGATGACGGATTCGACGATCTGGTCGCGACGCCGCTTCCAGAACGGGGAAGTGATTGTAACGTTCATGATTGTCCTTTTTTTAAGGCCCTTGACCACACCGCCTCCGGCCCTGCAATTAAGGACCGGTTTCAGCCGGGCTCAGTATTGGCTTCGACGCTGTCGCGTCTCAGCACGGAGCTTGCTGGGAGCCCACCGGGCTCCCAGCCAAGGGCCGGCGGCACGAGCCGTCAGCCCTTGACAGCTCCGGCCATAAAGCCCTTGACGTAGTACTTCTGGAGTGCGAGGAACAGGATGGCGCAGGGAATCAGCAGGATCACGACGCCGGCCTCGGTGGCACCGTAATCGATGACGCCCATGGTCTGCTGACGCATGTTCACCATCGCCAGCGGCAGCGTGGACTTGGACGAAGAGCTCAAGTACAGCGGAATCATGAAGTTGTTCCATGCCTCGAGGAAGGCGAGCAGGCCAACCGTAACCATCGAAGGCTTGACCACCGGCACCAGGATCTTGAACAAGGCCTGGAGGCTGTTGCAGCCGTCGACCATGGCGGCCTCCTCCATGTCCTTGGGGATCGCGTCAAATGCGTTACGCATGATGAACGTGCTCATAGGCAGCTGGAACAGGGTGATGACCAGGCCCACGCCCAGCAGGCTGTCGTTCAGGCCGATCTGCTTGTACCAGACCATCAGCGGGATCAGCAGCGAGGCGTACGGTACCATCAGGATCGACAGGGTGACCATGAAGCCGAGGTTGCGGCCCGGGTAGTCGAAGCGGGAGAACGAGTAGCCGGCCAGCGTACAGACGACCACGGAGAACACGACCGCGACCAGAGTCACGATTACCGAGTTGAACAGGTACTTGGGCAGACCTTCCTGATAACCGAACAGGGTCAGGTAGTTGGCCACGCCCCAGCCCTTGGACTGGGCCGAACCGGCCTGCGGGCTGAACGAGCAGATGATGACCCAGACCAGCGGGCTGATGAAGATGATGGCCAGCAGGGCCTCGAGGATCCGGGCGATGATACGCTTCCACAATGGGGTAGTCATAATGTGTTACCTCCCCTTTCTCACTTGGTGTTGTCGCGCATGCCGCGCATCTGGATGGAGTTGATGATGACCAAGGCCACCAGCACGATCAGCGAGAGCGCCGCGGCCATACCCAGATCCTTCTTGGAATCGAAGGCGAAGTTGTAGATGAGCTGCACCACGGTCATGGTGGAGTTGTTCGGACCACCCTTGGTCAGAATGAAGAACTGATCGAACGCGAGGATCGAGCCGGTCACGCAGTAGACCAGGCACATCACGATGGTCGGCTTCATCAGCGGCAGGGTGATGGAGCGGAAGATACGCCAGGAACCGGCGCCGTCCATGCGGGCCGCCTCGTACAGATCACCGGGGATGGCCTGCAGACCGATCATCATCAGCAGCATGTAGTAGCCCGAGAAACGCCAAACAATCACGATAATCGTGGCCCACAGGGCCGACTGGCCGGTGGCCAGCACCGAACCACCCTCCTGCATCAGGCCCAACGAGCTCAGAATCTTGGTGACAGGGCCCACCTGCGGGGAATACAGGGCGTAGAACAGCAGGGACGCGGACGCCAGGCCCGTCGCGGACGGCAGCAGGAAGCAGGTACGCAGCACGTTGTTCCACTTCGAGCTCTCCTGCACAATCATGGCCATGCCCAGGCCCAGGACCAGCAGGAAGACCGTGACGATCACGGTGTACTCCAACGTGAACCAGATCGAGGGCCAGAACAATTTGTTCTCGAACACCTTGACGAAGTTGTCCGGGAAGTTCACACCACGGTTGCCGCCCAGCAGGCTCCAACGAGAGCAGGCCATGACGACCAGTAGAACAATCGGCACGAAGAACAGGACGATAATCATCAGCCAGTCCGGAAGTGCGTACAGCAGACCTCGCCTGGTCTGCGCCGCCTTCGCCTTGGACTTATGCACGGGCACAGCCCCGGCGCTCTTGGAAACACTCGACATGTTTCTCTCTCCTTTGGGAAATTACTGTGAAATGGTAATCACGGAATCCGAATGCAATCCGATGTCAGGGCTTCGAGGAAGGAGGACTCCGAAGCCCCGCCAACACACCGCATTCATAAGGTATGTAGTGATGAAGGAAGAGAAGGAATGAAGAAGAAGATAGAAGTTCGATTATGTGGTTGAGCCGGCTCCTGCCCTCACAAGGGAGGGACCGGCTCAATCTGTTCAGTTATTATTCAGTTATTGCTGTGATTTGATGAGTGATGGTGAGGAGCATCACCACCGAATCACTGGGCAGACAGGACGTCGGTGACGGCCTTGTTGTCGGCCTTGAGGTCACCGGAACCCCACACGGCGTTCTGCACGAGCAGCTGCCACGGGGAGCCAGCGGCGTTGAAGGCTTCGTTGAAGGCCGGGGACTTCGGGGTCTGGCCGTTGCCGTCGATAATCACGGAGTTGATGGTCTGGATGCGTGGGTCAGCGTCTTTGTAAGCGGTCTTCAGGGTCTGGATGTTGGAGGCAGTGTCGCCTTGGTCAGCGAAGACTTCCTTCTGAGCGTCAGACTGCATCAGCCAGTAGAGGAAGTTCCAGGCCTGAGCAACGTGCTTGGAGTCCTTGGAGATACCCATGGCATCGCCGCCGAGGAACGTGGAGGTCTTGCCTTCCTTGGTGCCCGGGATCGGAGCAACGCCGACCTCGAAGCCGCCGTCCTTCTCAGCATCGAACAGAGCAGTGGTGGAGGTGTTCGGGTAAGGCATAACGCCGATCTTGCCGTTCGCGAACGGAGCGGTCCAGGTGGCGCCGGTCTCTTCCTTGGAGCCTGCACCCAGGCCGTTGGTGGTGTTGGCCAGCTCCTTGTAAGCGTCCAAGACGCCCTTCATGGAGTCGTTGTCCAGGGTGGCCTCGGAGCCATCCTTGTTCATGACGGATTCGCCGTCAGCCCACACGGACGGGAAGAGGTCGAAGACCAGAGCACCACCGGACTGACCGGCGAGGTAGGAGCCTGCGACGCCATCCTTGTTGAGGGCGGCGACCTTCTTGGCCTGCTCGACGAACTGGTCGATGCTCTTCGGACCCTGCTCCGGGTCCAGACCGGCTTCCTTGTACAGGTTCTTGTTCCAGACCATCACGGAAACGTCAGTGATGAACGGCAGGGTGTACTCGGCGCCGTCAACAGTACCGGCTTCGATGTGGCCCTGCTGCAGGTCGGCCTTGTTGTCCAGGCCATCGATTTGCTTGGTGATGTCGGTGAAGATGCCCTCGGAAGCCCAGTACGGAATACGGACCACGTCGCCGGCGAGGATGTCAGGCAGGGAGTCGGTCTGCGAAGCGCCGCCGACCTTGCCTTCCATATCGTCGTTCGGGATGATCTCGAGCTTGACCTGGTTCTTGTGGCTCTTGTTGTAAGCCTCGACCACGTTCTTGGCCTGACGCTCCAGAGGGGAACGGGTCCACAGGGTGATCTCGGTACCATCGTCGGTGCCCTTGGCCGGGATACCTTCGGCGGTGGCAGTGCCACCATTGCCGGAGCCACCACAGGCGGCCAGCGGAACGATCAACGCGGCGGCAGCGATGCCAGCAAGAGTACGGGTCAGTTTATTGAAAGACACCATGTTCGCTTCTTTCTCTATATATCCGCTCAACTATGAGAGGCGGTGGCGGACGGTCCGCCTCCTTGGTTTCGCCCTGCTCGCTCCTTTGCCCGGAGCAGGTAACACTGCGAAAGCCTTTTCTCAATATAAACGAACATGGAAGTTTTTGCAAAAGCGCTTTCGCATTTTCGCGTTTTTTCTCACATCAAACGGGTTCGAGACTGTGATTCAACTATGAATAACGTGCTTGAATTGGCTTAATATCAATGATTATTCCGGCGTGTCGAGCAAATCAAATAAAAGCGAACATGGAAGTAACGCTCTCTTTCACTTACCTTGCACTTGAACAATTTCCCTGACTACGCCACGCCGAAAAAAAGATGTTTGCGAAAGTTTTCGCATTGAAGCTACAATTATTCCCAGATGCAATGGCGCACCACACCGTATGAGGTATTTCATCGCAAAACAATGCGTTATATACTGCTGAAGAACCAAGGAATCGAGGCATGATGACCCAGCCAGCAACCGGACGGGCAGCGCGACTTGAGGATGTGGCGGCATTGGCCGGAGTCTCGACGGCCACTGCATCCAAGGCACTGCACAACAAACCCCGTATCAGCGAAGAAACCAAGCAGCGTGTACTGGATGCCGCCAAGCAACTCAACTACTCTCCCAACAAGCTTGCCCAATCCCTGGCTCGAGGCACTACTGGCACCATCGGCCTGGTCACCTCCGATCTGCAGGGTCGTTTCTCCACACCGATTCTTATCGGCGCGGAGAACGAGTTGCGAGCCCAATCGACCTCAGTATTGTTGGCCAACGCTCGTGGCGACGCCGCCTTGGAACGTCAGCATGTCGAGAAACTGCTGTCCCTCAAGGTCGACGGACTGCTCATCGTGCAGTGCGAGACCAACCCCAGGCCCACGCTTGGCCATGACTGGGGCGTGCCACTGGTCTACGTCTACGGCCCCTCCACCGACCCCAAAGACTGCTCGGTCACTTGCGACAACGTGGACGCCGGCCGCATGGCCATCAACCATCTCATCTCGTGTGGCCGCCGGCACATCGCCATTATCGGCGGCGACGAAACCTATACCGCTGCCACCGACCGCACCAAGGGAGCTCTCGAGGCGCTCTCCGAATTAGGTATTGAACCCGCCGGCCCAATTCGTTACGGCAAATGGGACGAAGGCTGGGGCCGTGCGGCCACCCGTCTGCTGCTCGACCAAGGGGTCAAGTTCGATGCAGTGGTCTGCCAGAACGATCAGTTGGCCCGCGGCTGCATTGACGTGCTCAAGCAGCAGGGACTGCGCATCCCGGATGACGTCGCCGTCATCGGCCACGATAACTGGTCGGTACTGACCTCCAGCTCGAGGCCCGCACTGACGTCGATCGACAACGAAACCGAAACCATCGGACGGCGTGCGGCACGATACTTGGTCGATGCCATCGACGGCAACCCGCATCACGGTGTCGACTACGTACCCTGCCACCTTATCCAGCGCGAATCCACCCTCCCGCTGGACTGATATCAATCGATACCCTACCGCTTCTTGGTTTTGCGCCCCTTTAAGTAGATGTCGATGACGATCCATACGCCGAGGGCGAAGGCCACGACGTAGCCCATGAAGCCGATGACCGGAATGCCGAAGATAATCGGCTTCATGCCGGCGTAGTAGACAATCGACGAGCCAACGAACAAACCGACCACAATCAGGGCCATCGTCAGACGATTCACCATATCCGAAAGCAGCTGGAACGGCTCTTCAGAGCCGACCAGTTCCATGTTGACGCGCAACTGACCACGGGTCAGCATACGGGCCACGGTCTTGAGTTCGGTCATGGTGCCGAGCGTGGCATGCAAAGCCTGATGTCCCTCAACGCCCAGCGACTTGATCTCGTCTTTGGTGGCGTTCTTCAGCGATTTCGACGTGGCGATATGGTCGGAAATGATTTCGATCATATTCACATCAGGAATGAACTCGTCCAGCAAGCCTTCGAGCGTAACCAACGCGCGGCCGACGGTGGTCACCGTACTGGGCACCTCGATGTTGTGGCGGCCGGCCATCTGCGTCAGTGCGGTCAGGAAGGCGGCAATGTCCAGTTCGGCCAGATCCACGGTGCCGAATTCCTTGACGATCACGTCCAGATCAGCCAGCAGTGCTGGGTAGTCCTCCGGATCGGCCTCGGTGCCGGCAAATCGCAGCAGCCCCTCGGCCAGAGCGGGCGAATCCTGTTTGGCGACGGCGAAAATCATTTCTTTGAGGACTGCACGGGTGCGCTGGTCGAGCCGACCGGTCATACCGAGGTCGATAAGTACGATCTGGCCGCCCCGGATGATGATATTGCCGGGATGTGGGTCAGCGTGGAAGAAGCCGTCGTCGAGAATCTGCGTGGCGTAATTGTCGACGAGCTTGGTGCCGATCTCCTTCAAGTCATAACCAGCATCGACGAGCCGGCCCGGATGGGAGACGGAGATGCCGTCGATGTACTCCATGACCACCACATGCTCGGTGCACAGTTCGGTGTACGCCGTCGGGCAGTCCATGTATTTGAATCGGGCGGCGAAACGCTTGAATTCGGCGAGATTGCGGGCCTCGATCAGAAAGTCAGTCTCCGATTCGAAGGTGTCCCACAGCTCCTCGACCACGCCCTTCAGGTCCACGATCTGTGAGGTGCGAATCACCTTAGTGGCGGCCTTGGCTATGGAGCGCATGATGGAGACGTCCTGGGCCATGGTTTCGCGCACACCCGGGCGCTGCACTTTAATAGCCACATCTTCGCCGGTTTTCAGCGTGGCGCGATGCACTTGCGCCAGTGAAGCAGAGCCCAACGGCTTGGGGTCGATATGCGCGAACACCTCGTCGGCGGGACGCCCGTATTCGGCGGCAAGCACATCCAACACCGTGGAATACGGCATCGGGTCGGCGTCGGCGCGCAGTTTGGCGAGTTCGTCGCAGAAGCTTTGCGGCAGAATCTCGGAGCGCATCGACAGAATCTGGCCCACTTTGACGAACGTGGGGCCGAGCGCCTCGAACATGAGGCGCATTTTGACCGGAGTCAGGCCGTGCAGCACGTCGAATTGCTCGACGATTCTGGTGATCTGCCCCAGTCGTTTGATCTTGCCACGACGCGTCAGATGGTAGCGCGTGGCGAAATCGTTCCTGCGTCCGAACAGTGCCAGCGTTTCGTCGGATACGCTCGGAGTCGCCTTGGTAACGGTCTGCTTGAGCGTGTCCGACGTGTCGACGGACCGGTTCGCCGCCGCCTCACGTTCGGCTTTCGCAGGCGTCAGAATAGGGTCGACCCTGCTGGAAAGCGGGGTCGACCCTGATTCCGGCGTAGCGCGTGTGGGCTTGGTCACTCGGCCTTGCCCTCGTCAGCGGGCTTGTCGGCGGCACTGGTGTCGGCTGCGGCAGCAGCTTTGTCGCCGGCTTCGGCGGCGGCCTTCTTGGCGTCATCCACCGTCTCGCTCACCTTGCGCTTGAGCTCGGTGTTCAGCGCCTTGCCCTGCTCGACCGTAATCTCACCCTTCTTGACGAGTTCGTCGACGAGCTCGCTGCTCTTCTCGTATCCGGTGGCAAGGGCTCCGATGCCCGCCAGCAGGACCTTGCGCAGGCCATCACCCAGAAGATCAAAATCAGCCATGATACCCCTCCTTCGAGGTCCGACATGGCCTGGTGCCATGTCTCGTACCACCAAGCCTAGCGCAAACAACAGGGCAATGTACTAGACCCTCAGACTGATTTCGACTGATTTTTCGCTGATTGGTACTTACCGAGGACTCACCGAGAATTCACCGAGGACGTTCGGCGGCAGCCTTGCGCGCGTTGGTGGCTACTTGATCGAGCCGGGCGAGCTCCTTGGCTTGTTCGGGGGTCTGATCGGACGTATCGAACGTACCGTAACGACGAGTCACGGCAGTTTCGATAAGGAAATCGCTGATGGCGGGGATTTTAGGCAGCAACGAGCCGTGCATGTAGGTGCCGATCACGTTGTGCACGCGCGCGCCCTCGGTATGGTCTTCGCCATTGTTGCCTCGGCCGTCCTGATTGACGGTGCCGAGTGGCTGAACGCCTTCGCGCAGGAAGGTCTGGCCGGAGTGGTTCTCGTAGCCAATCACATCGCCGAACTGGTCGGAATGCTCAACAAGATTGCCGATCATACGCACGTTCTGGCCCACGGTATAAGCACCGATAACGCCGATGCCGTCCAGACGGGTGCCGTCCACGGTTTCAAAGTACTCGCCGAACAGCTGGTACAGGCCGCAGATCATCAGCATCGGCGTACCGTCTGCGGCAAGCGAACGCAACAGGTCGGCGCGATGGTAGAAGTCGTCGATGATTTTCTTCTGGCCGGTGTCTTGGCCGCCGCCTCCCAGAATAAGGTCCACCTGGTCGGGCCAGTCGTCGCCTTGATTGTACTGGTGGACGACCGGTTCATAACCGTACAGTTCCAGACGGCGGCGGATAGTCAGCACGTTGCCGGAATCGCCGTAGATGTTCATGTCTTTGGGATACAGGGACACCACATCAATTGTTCTGGCCATGTCACGTTCTCCTTGTCGATGTCTTCCCGCTGACGGGAAGCGTCTTATTCCTCACCATGTCCTCCCGCAGGCGGGAGGTGGCGCGCGGGCGCTAGAGGATAGTTACTTGCCCACGCCCGCGTCCCGTACTTCGGTGATGCGGCCCAGTACGGCGCGGGTTTTGAGCATGGCGGTGTAGGTGCAGTAGATGTGCTTGCGTGTGCCGGGATTGGCGTTGACGAATGCGGTGACGGCCTGTTCGAGGTCGGTGTTCGTATCGGCGACTGGCACTTGGTCATACCCCAGGCGCAATGCCATGTCCCAGGCACGCACGCCGGAGACCATGGCGACACCGGACGCGCGCAGGGAAGTGAAGTCCACGTCCCACAGCCAGCTCATGTCGCGGCCGTCGGCATATTCGTCGTTGATGGCGATCATGGTGTCCGCGTTGGCCGGGTCGAAGCTGGCGAGCGAGAGGCGGAAGCCCATCGGGTTCTTGAC
>ERZ827528.2199-NODE-2199-length-18395-cov-4.575027_pt1 | contig 18395 bp, 16 predicted proteins | sample MGYA00519768_ERZ827528 | MGnify/ENA primary metagenome ERZ827528 (study PRJEB31778, sample SAMEA3449343) | human gut metagenome | biome: human gut; feature: human-associated habitat; material: faeces | place: United Kingdom | collected 2010/2012 ...
GCTCTCCAAGACGCTTGATAACGGTATAAGTCGTAGTCCTTTTCCATCCGAGTTGATCCTGGCACAGCTTTACAAGCTCGACAGCAGTAACCGGCTCATGCTCCCACATAATCAAACAAAAACGATATTCACTTTCGTGAATCTTCGGAAAATCCATATTCACGCCCTCCTTGTCTACACCATTAGACTTCGCACATAGTCTACCACATTAGACAGCCAAAATCAATAGAGTTCACAGAAAAGATACAAAAAAATTGCCCGCAGAATTTCTCCCACGGGCAAAGTGTTGGTTAGCTATCAAGCGGTTTGTATTCAGTTACAGTTTTCAAATAGGTTTCGGGATCACCGTTCAGTATCAAATCAGCATATCCAATCGGATCATTGTAGATCAGATAGTCCAGTTCTGACCGCTGATACATATTATCGGCAACCTCATTCTCCACGGCGATGGTATCAATGGCAATCATGCTGCCATCTAAAAATTTCAGTTCCACACAAGCGGTATCCATGTTAAACTCACAAGAAATCAATCTATCCATAAGAAACCTCCATTTTGCTGGATGTTAGATCATCCCAAAATATTTGAATGCTTCTCGGATTGCTTTTTCCTTCTCCGGTGGGCATTGTGGCTGTCTGGAATCCTCGGACTTCGGCAGATTGTAGTTCTTGCCGACTTCCAGTCCGCATTTTCTCTTTATCTGAGAAATATAAAGGTTGGATACCTTTAACCCGGTATGCTCCAAAGCATACTCCTTGATCTGCGGATAGGTTGCTCCATCTTGGAACTCGGACATATCCATATCTTCCAAAGAGAACTCAACCCGAACCTTTTTCGAGTCGATCTCTCCCTTGGAAAGCAAGACAACCGTCTCCACATAGCAGCTGTCCGGACACAAGTCTACCTTGTTGTTCCACACCTCATTACTGTCAACATTAGGGTCAATGTCCCAGCAAACACTGTGGTCTTCGTCCAGGTATACTCTGCGGAAATTGTTCCATTCCCGGAATGGTGCAAACACGGTTCCGGCCTGAAGCAAGGGGCGGGCATCGTATAGCCGGATTTCCCCGTTGTCAAAGCTCAGTACCAATGTGAAATCATTTCTGGGGACGACCTTGGTAATTCGCTTACGCCCGGAAGCAAAATAATCTGCCATTTTCCGGTCGTACCCTTTGGAAAGATAATATTCAACACTTTTCCCCATAATCTCACATCCTATCTCACACTATAGCAGCAATCAATCAAAGAATCAATCAAATTGTGTGAACAATCACGTTGGAAACGTGAAAAGTGCTACCCAGCTATGGCCGGGCAGCACTTTTTCATATTATTGCTTATTTCACCGGAGAAGAGCTTCTCAGCGTCACGTCGTGGTATCCACCCTCTACGATAGACACGGAGGACACCAGCGTCAGCTTGGCGTTCTGCTGGAGGTCGGGGATGTTCGTCACGCCTACGTTGCACATGGTGGACTTGACCTTGTACAGGGACGCTTCCACGTTGTCCCGCAGGGGACCGGCGTAGGTGACGTAGGAGTCCACGCCTTCCTCAAAGCTGAGCTTGGCGGAGCCGCCCAGATCGTAGCGCTGCCAGTTCCGGGCGCGGTTGGAGCCTTCGCCCCAGTATTCCTTCATGTACGCGCCGTTGACCATAACCTTGTTCGTGGGGCTTTCGTCGAAGCGGGCGAAGTAACGGCCCAGCATCAGGAAATCCGCGCCCATGGCCAGCGCCAGCGTCATGTGGTAATCGTGGACAATGCCGCCGTCGGAGCAGATGGGCACGTAGATGCCCGTCTCCTTGAAATACTCGTCACGGGCTGCGGCGACCTCGATCAGTGCCGTTGCCTGACCACGGCCAATGCCCTTGGTTTCACGGGTAATGCAGATGGAGCCGCCGCCGATGCCGACCTTTACAAAGTCAGCCCCGGCTTCCGCCAGAAAACGGAATCCGTCCTTGTCCACCACGTTGCCGGCGCCGATCTTCACGGTGTCGCCGTAGGTGTCCCGCACCCATTTGATGGTCTTTTCCTGCCAGCAGGTGTAGCCCTCGGAGGAGTCGATCACCAGCACGTCCGCACCGGCCTCCAGCAGGGCGGGAATGCGGGCGGCATAGTCCCGGGTGTTGATGCCCGCACCTACCAGATAGCGCTTCTTGCTGTCCAGCAGCTCCAGAGGATTGTCCTTGTGGGAGGAGTAGTCCTTCCGGAACACGAAATACAGCAGGTGGTCATTTTCGTCCACGATGGGCAGGCTGTTGAGCTTGTGCTCCCAGATGATGTCGTTGGCTTCCTTCAGCGTGGTTTCCGCGGGGGCGGTGACCAGCTTCTGACGGGGGGTCATGAAGTCTCTGACCTTGTCGGTGGGGGCCATACGGCTGACGCGGTAGTCGCGGCTGGTGACGATGCCCAGGAGCTTGCCGTTGGCGGTGCCGTCCTCGGTGATGGCCACGGTGGAGAAGCCGTTGCGCTGCTTCAGCGCCAGCACGTCGGCGAGGGTGGCCTCCGGGGTCAGATTGGAGGCGGAGGTGACGAAACCGGCCTTATAGCCCTTCACCCGTGCCACCATGGCGGCCTGATTCTCGATGGACTGAGAGCCGTAAATGAAGCTGATGCCGCCCTCCTTTGCCAAGGCGATGGCAAGGGTGTCGTTGGAGACGGACTGCATGACGGCGGACGTCAGCGGCACGTTCAGGGAAATCGCCGGTTCTTCCTTGCCCTTGCGGTACTTGACGAGGGGCGTTTTCAGGCTGACATGGTCGGGAACGCAGTCTTCCGAGGTGTAGCCGGGAATCAGAAGATACTCGCTGAAGGTGTGGCTGGGTTCCGGGTAGTAATACGCCATTGGTATGACCTCCTATAGTAAAATAGATTGCTTGAATGTATAACTGCACCGCGCAATCCCAAAAAGCAACTGCGCGGTGTTGTCTTACAAAGTTTTTCTGTCCCCCGCGTCCAGAACCTCCACCACTTCCTTGCCGGAGGAGCTGAGGTTCTTGAAATTGCCCAGAATCTCGCTTACGGGGTGGACGATGGCAAAGGTATGGGGGTACTTGTGGACGATCTGGCTGACCAGCGCCACCTGGGTCTTGTTCACCACGCACAGAAGCACGCTGGTTTCCCGGCCGGAGTACATGCCCTTTGCGGGGAGAAAGGTCGCGGTGTGGTGGAGGCGGTCAATCAGCTCTCTGGAAACCTCCTGGGGGGAATTGGTGATGATCTCAAAGCAGATGGCCTCCCGGCCGGACTTCATCAGCCGGTCGCCCACCGTGGTGGACATGAAGGTATAGAGAATGCACAAAATCACCGGCTCCATCTGGCAGCCGTAGACAAAATAGCTGACGATGGCAATGGCAGAGTTGATGGCGAAGCTCATGCCGAAAAACGTGTGATTGGGGCGGTGCTTGTGGACAATGGCGGAAACGAAATCCGTACCGCCGGTATAGGCGCTTGCCTTGATGAGAATGGAGTACACAAAGCCCTGAATGACGCCCGCGACCATGGGGCCGAGAATTTTGCTGGTTCCGTTTTCCGTGACGTAGGCGAAGGCAGACAGGTCCACCTTGTCCAGAATCAGCAGTCCCAGAGAGAACGTGACCACGTAGACCATGCTGCGGATGGCCATGGGCTTGCTGACCTCGAAATAGCACCAGATTGCCAGAGGGATATTGATAAACAGGCTCAGATAACCCACGCTGACGCCGGTGACGTACTGGATCATGGTACAGATACCGTTGATACCGGAGGGGGCGAACTGGTTGGGGAAAACAAACAGCTCGTAATTGACAGACGCCAACAGCGCAATGAAGGCAATGACTAGATATGTCCAGACCTTTTTCATACAGAACTCCTCTGAATCCTACGGCCATTGCCGGGTTCTTAATTTTCGATTCTAGCATAGATTTGTCCACGGGTCAAGGTATAATTCGACGAAATTCGCCTTTCTTGGGAAAACAGATATGGGTGGATTTTCCACTTTGGATGGCGGGTCGGACACACTTTGTCCGATTCTGTTATCTTTCGGTGTCCCTTTCGGAAATTGATTGTATTTCAACAAAAAAGCCTTGTTTTTTCTGTGGAAATGTGATAAAATTTAGGTTGAGAGATTATGCGCAAAAATCGAGCGTTTTCTACTGTTTTTACCTCAAAAGAGTTATGAAAGGAGCTGCCCTATGTATTCATCTGCCTATGTGTGGGCAAAGGTTCTGAGCCATATGGAAGAGCGGCTGGGGGCTGTCACCGTTTCGGCATGGTTCGACGATGCCGAGGTGGTGGAGCTGAACGAGAACAATCTGATTCTGTACTCCCCCTCGGATTTCCGCCGGGAGATTATCCGCCGCCGCTGCACCGATTACATTCAGGACGCGCTGAAGGAAGTGTTCAATTCCGACGCGAAGCTGATGGTCTTCGGTGACGAAGAGCTGGATGCCTTCAAACAGAAGGGGAAAAGCGTTTCTTCCATGGACTTCAATCCCCAGTTTACCTTTGACAACTTCGTTGTCGGCCCCTCCAACCGCTTCGCCCACAGCGCAGCCATTGCCGTTTCCAAAACGCCGGGGCAGGTGTACAATCCCCTGTTCCTTTATGGCCCTCCCGGCGTGGGCAAAACCCACTTGCTGTATGCCATCGCCAACGGCATCCGCAAGGAAAATCCCAACGCCAACATCGTCTACATCAAGGGCGATCAATTTACCAATGAGCTGATTGCCGCCATTCAGAACGGCAAAAATATTGAATTCCGCAGCAAATACCGGGAAGCCGACCTGTTTCTGATCGATGACGTGCAGTTCATCGCCGGTAAGGAATCCACCCAGGAGGAATTCTTCCATACCTTCAATAAACTCTACGAGGAACATAAGCAGATTGTCATGACCTCCGACCGCAAGCCCAGCGATATGCTGACGCTGGAGGACCGGCTGAAGACCCGGTTTGAGTGGGGTCTGCTGGCGGATATCCAGCCGCCGGATTATGAGACCCGTATGGCCATTCTGAAAAACAAGGCCAAAAATCTGGGGCTGAACCTTTCCGACGATGTGTGCAACTATATTGCCATCAACGTCACCAACAACGTCCGGCAGATTGAAGGTACGGTCAAGAAGATTCTGGCTTATCGCGACCTGAACAACATGCCGCTGGATCTTCCCAACATTTCCCGGGCCATCGACGATATGTTCAAGAGCGAGGGCAACGCCCTGCCCACGCCCAGCCTGATCATCAGTCAGGTGTGCAAGTTCTATTCCATTGACGAGGTGCTTCTCCGGGGCACCCAGAAAAACAAGGGTACCGCCGAAGCCCGGCAGATCGCCATGTATCTGATCCGCAAGCTCACCAACCTGAGCCTGCCGGACATCGGCAAGGAATTCGCCCGGGATCACTCGACGGTATTGTACGCCATCCGGAAAGTCGAAGTCGCGCTGAAAAACGGAGACACTACCATGCAGAACAATATCCGGGACATCACCGCGAACATCAATTCCTGCCTGTAAATTTTCTCCACAAGCCCTGTGGAATGTGGAAAACAGAATTGTGGATAAGTTGCACCTGGTTTGGGTCTTCACAGGCCCTGTGGAAAAGGGATGAATCATCCACATTGGGCTGTGGATAAAAAAGACTTGCGGCACTAAATAAAAAGGGACTTTTCCACATAAGTTTGTACTACCACTGTTATTACTACCTGAACTTATTGATAGAGAGATATATTGATTAAAATCAGAAAGAAAGGATTTTACCTATGCGTTTTACCTGTGAAAAAAATATGCTGGTCACGGGACTGAACATTGCGGGTCGTACCGTCGCCCAGAAGAGCAGTCTGTCCGTCATCGAAGGAATCCTCTGCAAGGCCGGACAGGGACTGAGCCTGACCGGTTATAATATGGAAACCGCCATTACCTATGAAATCGACGCGGACGTGTCCGACATGGGGCAGTGCATCCTCCCGGCGAAGCTGTTCGGCGATATCATCCGCCGTCTGCCGGAGGGACCGGTGACCGTGGTGGTGGACGAGAACTACAAAGTCTCCATCCGGGCAGGGTACGCTTCCTTTACCATTTCCGCCGAGTCCGCCGAGGATTATCCGGAGCTGCCGGACGTGGGCGACGGCCGGGAAATCTATATCCCGCAGAACAAGCTGAAGGAGCTGATTTCCGGCACCATTTTCGCTGTCAGCGAAAATCAGGGGCGTCCCATTCACACCGGTGTGAAATTTGAGGTAACGAATGACTCCATCACCGCCGTGGCCGTGGACGGGTTCAGGCTTGCCCGGCGCACCTTCCACCCGGAGGAGGGCACTGGACGGGAGCTGAATTTCGTGGTTCCCGCCGCCGGATTGAAGGAAGTGGAGAAAATCCTTACGGACGTGGAGGATAACGCGGCCTTTACGCTGGGTACGAAGCACATTCTGTTTCAGGTGGGAAACGCCACGCTGGTATGCCGCCTGCTGGAAGGCGAATTTCTGGACTGGCGGCGGGTGGTGCCTTCCAACTGCCCAATCAAAATGGTGGCAAATGTTGGTGATCTGGCGTCTTCCGTGGAACGTGTCGGCCTGATCGTGTCCGAAAAGTACAAAAGTCCTGTGCGCTGCATGTTCGGCAATCAGGAGCTGCTGATGCGCACCAGCACCACCATCGGCGCGGCGGAGGATCGCTGCTCTCTGGCCGGGGACGGGCAGGAACTGGAAATCGGCTTCAACGTCCGGTATCTGGCGGAAGCCCTGCGGGTGATCCCCTCGGAGGAGGTCACGCTGGAGCTGACCAACGGGTTAAGCCCCATTGTTCTGACCCCCGTGGATGAGAAGGAAGACTTTGCCTATATGGTGCTGCCCGTCCGGATCAAGAACGGCTAAATAAAGGAGTCTTCTATGAAAGTAGTCGTCAAAAAGAAGGATAACGCCATTCCCGTGGCGATCACCACGGAATATATCAAGTTACAGGACGCCATGAAGCTGGCGAACGCCGCGGAAACCGGCGGTGAAGCCAAGCTGATGATTCAGGAGGGGCAGATTTTGGTCAACGGCGAGATCTGCCGGATGCGGGGCAAGAAACTGCGCCCCGGCGACCGGTTCGTCTGCGGCTCTCAGGCGTACCAGATCATCACCCATGAATCTGAATGAGCTGAAGCTCCGGTCGTTCCGAAATTATCGGGAAATCGCGGCACAGTTTGACCCCGGCGTCAACCTGATCGTGGGGGATAACGCCCAGGGAAAAACCAACCTGCTGGAGGCTATATCCTATCTTGGCAGCGGGAAAAGCTTCCGGGCGCAGAAAACCTCGGAAATGGTGCGGTTTCAGGAAGATTTCGGGGAAATCGACGGTTCTGTATTCTCTCAGGAGCGGCAGCAGAGCATCCGATGGATTCTGTTTCCCGGCTCCCGCCCCCGGCAGCTGTGGCTGAACGGGGCGAAGAAGAAAACCGCCGGGGAGATCGCCGGGGTGCTGCCTACGGTGCTGTTCTGCCCGGAAGATCTGATGATTCTGAAAATGGGAGCGAGCCAGCGGAGGCGGTTCGGCGATCTGGCGCTGTGCGCCCTCCGGCCGAATTACGACGCGGCATTGACGGAGTACAACCGGATTCTGGAGCAGAAAAGCCGCATTCTGAAAGATCATTTTGAAAATCCCGGTATTCTGGAAATTCTGCCGGAATACAATACCCGGCTGTGTCAGGTGGGTGCGCTGCTGATCTCCTACCGGGCGCGGTTTTACGACAGTCTGGGAAAGGCAGCAGCCAGTTACCACAACCAGTTTTCCGGTGGAGCGGAGAATTTTACCCTCAGCTACAAGACCGTCTCCACGGTGGTTGACCCCTTCGCGCCCATCCCGGAACTGACCCAAAACCTTTTAGACCATCTGCAAAGCCACAGCCGGGCGGAGCTGGAAACCGCGCAGTGCCTGACAGGCCCCCACAAGGACGATTTTACCGTAAGCCTGTCCGGCATCGACCTGAAAGCCTACGGCTCTCAGGGTCAGACCCGGACGGCGGCCATCAGCTTGAAGCTTGCCCAGCGGGAGCTGATGGCGCGGGAATGGGGCGAAGAGCCGGTTCTGCTGCTGGACGATGTTCTGTCCGAGCTTGACCCCGGGCGGCAGGACTTTGTATTAAATAAGATCGTCTCCGGACAGGTGTTCATCACCTGCTGCGAACCGGGACGGTTCACCAAACTGGGAAGAACAATTCAGATAGAAAAGGGAAGCATTCGCGAATAATTGAAGCATATCACGCAGGAGGGCATATATGTCTGACGAAACGAAAGTAACACAGGAATACGGCGCGGAGCAGATTCAGGTTCTGGAGGGTCTGGAAGCGGTGCGGAAAAGACCCGGTATGTATATCGGTTCTACCTCCTCCTCCGGTCTGCACCACCTCGTCTATGAGATCGTGGATAACGCCATTGATGAAGCGCTGGCCGGATACTGTAAGCATATTACCGTGACCATCAACCCCGGCAACTCCATTACCGTCACCGACGACGGCCGTGGTATCCCCGTGGACATCCAGCCCCAGACCGGACGTCCGGCTCTGGAGGTCGTGTATACCGTGCTCCATGCCGGCGGCAAGTTCGGCGGCGGCGGTTATAAGGTCTCCGGCGGCCTGCACGGCGTGGGCGCGTCCGTCGTCAACGCTCTGAGCGAGTGGCTGCGGGTGCGTGTTCACAAAAACGGCAGCATCTACGAAATGAAATTTGCCCGTGGCAATATCACGCAGGAAATGCGCATCGTCGGCAAGACCGACAAGACCGGCACGGAGGTCACCTTCCAGCCCGACCCGGAGATGTTCGACAGTCTTGTCTATGACTACGAAGTCCTCCACGAGCGGATGCGGGAGGAAGCCTTTCTGAATGCGGGTCTTACCATCACCATCACCGACGACCGGGACGATGAAAAGCAGATCAGCGAGACCATGTGCTACGAGGGCGGTATCCGGGAGTTTGCAATTTGGTGCAACCGGAACAAGACGCCCCTGTGCGAGGACGTTATCTATATGAGCGGCAGCAAGGGCGACGCTTCCGCCGAGATCGCCGTGCAGTATAACGACGGCTACAACGAATTTCTGCTGTCCTTCGCCAACGACGTGCGCACGCCGGAGGGCGGTATGCACGAGACCGGCTTCAAGACCGCGCTGACCCGTGTTCTCAACGCCTACGGCGTGAAGAACGGGATTATCAAGGGTGACGACAAGGTTTCCGGCGAGGATTGCCGGGAGGGCATCACCGCCATTATTTCCGTCAAGCTCACCGACGCCCAGTTCGAGGGTCAGACCAAGGCCAAGCTGGGCAACGCCTATATCCGCACCTTAGTCGATCAGGTGGTAAACGACCAGCTGACCACCTATTTTGAGGAACACCCCGCCGTTGCCAAGGCCGTGCTGGACAAGGCCATGATGGCCAACCGCGCCCGGGAGGCCGCCCGGAAAGCCCGGGAATCCATCCGCCGCAAGACGGGGCTGGAATCCGGCCAGATGCCCGACAAGCTTCAGGACTGCAACGAGCGGGACGCCAGCCTCTGCGAAATCTACATCGTGGAGGGCGACAGCGCAGCCGGCTCCGCCATTCAGGGGCGTGACTCCCGGTTCCAGGCCATCCTCGCCATGTGGGGTAAGATGCTCAACGTGGAAAAGGCCCGGGCGGATAAGATTTACGGCAACGACAAGCTGTATCCTCTGATCGTGGCGCTGGGCGCGGGCATCGGGGACGAATTCGACATTGAAAAGCTCCGGTATCACAAGGTCATCATCATGGCCGATGCCGATGTGGACGGCGCTCATATCCGCACGCTGCTGCTGACCTTCTTCTTCCGGTATATGCGGCCGCTGATCGAGCACGGCTACGTCTACTCCGCCGTGCCGCCCCTGTATAAGCTGACGAGGGGCAAGAGCGTGAAGGTCGCCTATTCCGACGATGAGCGGGACGCAATCTCCTCCCAGATGCGCAGCGACAACCCCAACGCCAAGATCGACATTTCCCGGTTCAAGGGCCTTGGCGAAATGGACTCCCACGAGCTGTGGGAAACCACCATGGACCCGGAAAAGCGTTCCCTGCGCCGTATTACGCTGGAGGACGCCCGCCGCGCCGACGAGATTTTCACCGTTCTCATGGGCGAACAGGTGGAGCCGAGAAAAGACTGGATCGAGCGGAACGCGAGATACGCAGTCAACATCGACATTTGATATAGCAATCCCGAACTGGAGGTGCGTTTATGGGACATAACCGCAGTTATAAACCTGAGGATATCCGCTTCCCCGACCAGGTGATCACAGAGTCCAATCTGGTGGACGAAATGGAGAAATCCTATATTGAATATGCCATGTCCGTCATCGTAGGGCGGGCATTGCCGGACGTCCGGGACGGACTGAAGCCCGTTCACCGCCGGATTTTGTACACCATGTACGAAAGCGGCCTGACCTCCGACAAGCCTTTCAAAAAGTCGGCCACCTGCGTGGGCGATGTGCTGGGCAAATACCATCCCCACGGCGACGCGTCGGTTTACGACGCCATGGTGCGTCTTGCCCAGGACTTTTCCATGCGGTATCTGCTGGTGGACGGACACGGCAACTTCGGCTCCGTGGACGGCGATCCCCCCGCGGCTTACCGTTATACCGAAGCCCGCTTGAGCAAAATTTCCAACGAAATGCTCCGGGACATCGACTCCTTCAAGAAGGACCCGTCCATATCGTTTGAATACAAGTACCGCACTCCTTCGGAATCCGCCCATGAGGCACGGATTGAAAAGGAGGTCAGCGGAGTTCAGCAGGCCAGCCATGAGGAAGGCCGCCATTCGGCCCGGCAGGCCAAAGCAGGAGGGATCGCAGCCGTGTTTTCCAACCGGAAAAAGGATAAAAAATCGGAGCGGAACGGATCATCCCGTTCCCGGAACAGTTCTTCCCAGCGCCGCAGAGTGGCACGGGAAAATGAGGAACTGACCGAAGAAGCCCGCAAGAATACCACTTCCAAACGGGGCGAGCGCCGGGGTCTGCTCACCACACTGGTGGGTGTAACCTGTGCCTTTGTCATCGGTTCGATGATCTTTGTGGGCACCATGCTGCTGCTCAATAACCCCTTCGAGCGGGTGGAGGACATCAAGGTTCCGAACCTGCTGGGTCTGGATTATGAATCCATCAAGGACAGCGCGGAGTATGCGGACTTCAATATCGTCGTCAAGGAGAGCGGCTACAATGCCGAATATCCGGTGGGACAGATCTATGACCAGTCCCCGTCCGAAGGGCGCACCGTCAAGAGCGGCGCCACCATTGAGGTCAAGGTGAGCCAGGGCACCGAACTGGGCACCATTCCGGTGGTGATGGGCAAGGACCCGGATACCGTGGAAAGTGCTCTCCGGGCAGAGGGCTTTACCCAGATCACCCGGTCGGAGGTCTACAACAATGTGGTGCCGTCCGGTCTGGTATGCGGCATCAATCCCGGTGAGGGCAGTGAGGTAGCCACCTCCACACCCATCAGCCTGCAGATCAGCCAGGGTCCTGAAACCAAGACAGCTGAAGTCCCGGATCTGGGCGGTCTGTCGCTGGAGAAGGCCAGAACCAAGCTGGAAGAGGCCGGCCTCAAGGTGGGTGAGATCACCTATCGCTCCAGTGAGAGCAGCACCGATACCGTCATCGGACAGGACCCTGTCTTTGGCTCCCAGGTCAGCGAGGGCAGCTATGTCAACCTGATCCTCAGCTCGGGTGACCGGGATATCGGCAGCGTTCAGCTCTATATCACCCTGCCGGAGAACGGCTCTGCCACTATGACCGCCACCGCGGTCCAGGATGGCAATGTGGTGATGGAGCGTCAGGTGCAGCCCAACCTCACCAATGTGTGGAAGCCCACCCTGACCGGCTATGGCACCGCTGAGGTGGAGATCCTGCTGGATGGCGAACACTACCGCACCTATGAGGTGGACTTCGATGAAGGCACCTCCACCCAGATCGACTGAGGCGGCAGAGTATGACAGAAATGACAGAGAAAACAGAAACAGCCACAGTCCAGGGACGGATTATCCGGGCCCTGGGCGGGTTCTACTATATCGATACACCGGAGGGTCTGGTGGAGTGCCGGGCCCGGGGTGTGTTCCGCAAGGAGGGCGTCACTCCCTATGTGGGGGATCTGGCCCGGGCGGAACTCACCGGGGAAGGCAAGGGTTATCTGATCGAGCTTCTGCCCCGGAAGAACTTTCTGATCCGCCCGCCGGTGGCAAATATCGACCTGCTGGTGCTGGTGGTATCCACTGTCAGCCCGGCACCCAACCGCTTTGTGCTGGATAAGATGCTGGCCGTGGCGGAACACAAGGGCATTGAGCCCATGCTGGCAGTGACCAAGAGCGACCTGCGCCGGGACCCGGAACTTCTTGCGGACTACCGCAAGGCAGGGTACCGCTGCCTGGAACTCTCCTCGGCTACCGGGGAGGGCGTGGCAGAACTGCGGGAACAGCTAACCGGGGGCCGTCTGGTGGTGTTCAGCGGCAATACCGGCGCCGGCAAGAGTTCCCTGCTCAACGCGCTGGAACCCGGCCTGAGCCTTGCCACCGGCGAGGTCAGTGAAAAGCTGGGCCGGGGCCGGCACACCACCCGCCATGTGGAGCTCTATCCGGTGAGCGGCGGTTTCCTGGCTGATACACCGGGCTTTTCCTCGGTGGAGCTGGAGAAATTCGCTGTGATCCGCAAGGAGGAGCTTGCCGGATGCTTCCGGGAATTCCAGCCCTATGTGGATCAGTGCCGGTTCGGGGACTGTTCCCATACCGGGGAGAAGGGCTGTGCCGTGGTGGAAGCGGTGCAGCGGGGCGAGATTGCCCGCAGCCGGTTTGAAAGCTACTGCACCCTCTATGAGGACGCAAAAAAACTCAACGACTGGGAACTGCCCGGTTATCGTCAGAAAGGGTGAGGAAGATGCCGCGCTGTGTGATTTTTACCGCAGGGGATCAGCATGGAATCGAAAAACATGAGATCGGCCTGCGCCATGATGACTTTGTGATCTGCTGTGATGCCGGTTACCGGCTGGCTCAGCGTCTGGGGGTGCGCCCCGACCTGCTGCTGGGGGATTTTGACTCCTATACCGGCGCGCTGCCCGAGGATATTCCGGTGCAGCGGTACATCCGTGACAAGGACGACACTGACACTGTGATTGCCGTCCGGTATGCGCTGGAACACGGCTATGACAGCATCCTGCTGGTGGCAGCCACCGGCGGGCGGCTGGATCATCTGCTGGGCAACCTGCAGATCCTGGCCTTTATTTCCGAGAAAGCTCCGGGAACAGCGGCAGAAATCCTCGGTTCCCATGAGCGGGTCTGGCTGCTGGATGGCGGGAGCCTGTCCATTCAGGGCAAGCCGGAGAGCACCTTCTCGGTGCTGTGCCACAGTGACCGGGCCGAGGGTGTGACCATCCGGGGCGCCCGGTTCGGGCTGGAAAATGCGGTGATGACCAACCGTTTCCCGCTGGGCATCAGCAACCGCATCGGAGAGGAACGCATCGCCACCATCTCGGTGGAGAAGGGCATTCTCTTTGTGATCTATCCCAAGGAGGTCTGAGCCCATGAAGCGTATGCTCTGCCTTCTTCTGGGGCTTTGCCTGCTGCTGGGCGGCTGTGCTGCCGGCAATGAGGAGAGTTCTCTTCGGAGCCGGAGAGCCAGGTGTCCGCGGCGGAACCGGCAGCTGAGGGCATCACCGAGGAAGAAGCGGTGGAACGGGTGCGGGAACTGCTCATCTCGAACAGCCAGAAGCTCTGCACCACCGATGAAAACATCGCCATGCTCCAGAACAGCCAGTTTACCTGCGAAGGGACCGTCACGGTGGAGGACACCGAGTGCTGGCTGGTGAAAAAGGGAACCGGCAGCTATGCGGTTTTCAAGGACGGGGAACATCTCTACGAGTGGCAGAAGGTCACCGGGAGCTATGCCCCGATCCAGTGAATTGCGAAAAAAGGGAGAGAAACCAGATGGTTTCTCTCCCTTTTATGTTGTGTGTAAGACAGTCAGCGCAGGCCGGCTTCTCTGGCTGCGTCTGCCAGCGAGGGCAGACCGGCAGGGGCATCTGCACGGAAGGCAGAGCGGATCTCTCCGTCCGGAGCGATGACAAACAGCCCGGGGTACTGCAGGGGATTGCCCGAGTCCTCTCCATGCACCAGACCGGCTTCCTTGGCCTTGGCAACCGTTTCAGCGACAATGGGATTGCGTCCCAGCTCTTCCCGGTCGGCAGCGCTGCCCAGGCCCAGAGCCTTGTAGAGTTCGCCCTCCACATCGCAGATCACCGGAACACCGTCAAAGCGGTCCTGGAGCGAGCGGATGTAGGCGGGATAGGACTGTACGCCCACCACCAGGTCAAAGCCGGGGTTTTCCAGAGAGCGGTACTCCCGGATCAGATTGCCCAGCTCATACTGGGAGAGGGTGCAGCCGAAGAACCGGTGCAGTGCCAGAACCAGCGGACGGCTGCCCAGCAGGTCATAGAGATTCGATACATTGTCCCGGCCCACAATCTGGATCGGGAGATTCGGCAGTTTATTCATAATGGGTTCCTCCATTCAAAAAGACAGGGTCAGCAGGGTTTTCCGGGCGGTGCGGCACCGCCGTTTGAGTTGTCCCAAGTATAGGCTTTTTGAAGGGGAAAGTCGGTGACTGAGTCACGGAGGGGGTCAGATCCCCAGGGTGCCCAGCAGCAGGCCGGAGGCCGCGCCGATGCCCCAGAGCAGCAGGAGTACCAGCAGGGTCTGGCGCAGGCTGCGGCTGGTGCGCAGCAGGGTGACCAGTCCCACACCGGTGGCGCTGCACAGTCCTGCCAGGGCGGAGCTGAAGCGCAGGGTCCCCGAGAGATAGAGTTCGGTGAGCAGCACGCTGGAGAAGCAGCCGGGGATCAGTCCCACCAGCGAGGCGATTACTGGCTGGAAGGGGCCGGTCTGCTGCAGGAAGCCGGCAAACTGTTCTTCTCCCACCAGGGCGATGAGGATTCCGATGCCGGCACTGAACAGGAAGATATAGACGAAGATCTGCAGCGTATGGGTGAGGGCTGCCATCCAGATGCCCTGTTCCTCCTCATGCTCCTCGTGGCAGTCCACGGCGGCGGCCTTGCCGGTGAACCCGCCCCGGAGCGGGGCAGGCAGCAGCCGGGTCACCACCAGATCCAGCAGGAGCCCCACTGCCAGCGCAATGCACAGCTTGATGAGGATCAGCATTGCCAGCTCAGGCCAGCGCTCCGGCACAGCCAGCAGCATGGGAATGGCCTCATCGCTGGTGGCAATAAAGACAGCCATCAGGGTTCCCAGCGTGATGACCCCGCTGCCGTAAAGGCTGGCTGCCATGGCAGAGAATCCGCACTGGGGAATGGTGCCCAGCAATGCGCCCACAGCCGCGCCCCAGCGGCTGCCCTCCGCCAGCAGGGCCTCGATCCGGCTGCCCCGGGTGCGTTCGATCCATTCGATGAGCAGATAGGCCAGGTAGAGGAAGGGCAGCATTTTGACGCTGTCCAGCCCGGCATCCAGCAGTATATCCAGCATAGTATCACTTCTCCTGTTGTTTATTCGTGCCATTCCGGCAAAAAGAACACCCCGAGTCAGACAGGGTGTTCTTTCAAGGGTTCATGTTCAGTTTGGGGGAAGTCAGACGGGATTATTCTTCGTCCTCATCGTCGCGGCTGCTGCGGCGATCGTCCTCCTCATCCTCGTCCTTCTTCTCGTCTTCGTCCTGATCCTCCTCATCCTCGTCCTTCTTGTTGACATCGTGGTCGCCGTCACAGACAGGCGGGATATTGGAGGGTTTGTACCAGCCGGTGGCGGTGGTTTCACAGTCGTCGCCAGCCAGGTCACCAGTGATGGTGCAGTACTCCAGAACCTCTACATCCGGGTCATCCTGGAACTGGACCACTGCCAGGTTCTGATGGATCGGGCCCATGATGTTCTTGTAGATGATCGGCGGGGCGTAGGAGTAATAGCGGATCTGTTCGGGAATATCGTAGCCCAGCCAGCAGACACCTACATAGTAAGGAGTTACACCGATGAACCACTGGTTGTTATCGTTATCCGAAGTACCGGTCTTACCGGCTACCGGCATGGCGCTGAACTTCGCGGTGGTACCGGTACCATAGGTGCCGGTGGTAACGCCCTGGAGCAGGTGGTTGAGCACAGTGGCGCTTTCACTGGAGATCACCCGGTTGGAAATGGGGGTGTGTTCCAGGATCACAGTGCCGTCAGCTGTCTCCACACGGGTGTAGGAATAGGGCTCGGTATAGATACCGCCGTTGCCGAAGATCTGATAGGCTCCGGCCATTGCCAGCGGGGTGACGCCATCGGTCATTTCACCCAGTGCCATGGGAGCCAGGTTGATGTCCGAAAGAACCCGACCGTTTTCAGTACGGCTCTCCACCAGGGTGGAGATGCCCAGCTTGTTCTTCAGGAAGTTGAAGCTCACCTGCGGGGTGATGATCTGCTGCAGCTTGACCGGAATGGTGTTGGTCGAGCGCTGGATCGCGATATTGACGGTGATATTGCCCAGGTAGGAACCATAGAAGTTCACCGGCCAGGTACGCTGTACACCGTTTTCTGTGATGGTAATGGGGGAATCCTCTACCAGCGAGGAGAAATGAATGATGTCATTTTCCACAGCCAGCGAATAGGATGCAATAGGCTTGATGGTAGAACCGGGGTGACGCACCGCGTCACGGGCACGGTTGAAGGTACGGGCACCGGTCTTGGTGCGGTCGGAACCGGCAATGGCCTTGATCTGACCATCCAGTCCCAGCACCACAAAGGCGCCTTCGGGATATTCCTCATTGATGACCGCCGGGAAGATGGTGGAATTGGTATCCACATTGAAGGCCTTTTCCAGATAGTCCTGCATCTCCACATCACAGGTGGTGTAAACACGCAGACCGCTGTTGTAGAGCAGGTCATAGGCTTCCTCTTCGGTATAGCCCTTCTCAGCCCCCAGATCTTCCAGCACATCGCTGATCACCTGTTCGGTGAACCAGCTCCAGTCGGTATAGGTGTTGACCTGACCGCCGGTATCCTCCGCGATCACCAGCTGGTAATTGGAGGCTTTCTCATATTCCTCATCGCTGAGGTATCCCTGTTCATGCATCAGGTACAGACAGGTCTGGGTGCGTTCCACCAGATTGTCATAGTTGGTGAAGGGATTGTATTTGGTGGGGTTCTGGGTGATGGAAACAATCGAGGCACATTCTGCCACGTTGAGTTCGCTGACATCCTTCCCATAATAGAGGTTGGCGGCAGCCTGTACACCGGCAGTATTATTGCCAAGGCTGATGGTGTTGAGGTAAACCTCCATGATCTGTTCCTTGGAATAATGCTTTTCCAGCTTCATGGCACGAAGGATTTCCTTGACCTTTCGGATAATGGAGAAATCATCATCGTGTGTGACATTCTTGACCACCTGCTGGGTAATGGTGGAACCGCCGGGGGTACCCTCATAGATGGGGATCACCAGGTTGACAGCCGAGGCAATGGTGCGTTTCCAGTCCACGCCCTGATGCTCCCGGAAGCGCTTGTCCTCCAGAGCAATGGCGGCGTTGACCATATCTTCGGGAATGTCATCATAATCCACCCAGATCCGGTTCACATCGCCATGCAGGCGTTCCATTTCAATGTCGTTGCCATTGGCGTCCTTACCATAGAGAATGGTGGTATAGCTCATCTGGGCCGCGTCGAGATCCACCACCGGTTCATCGGCGATATACTTGAATATGTACACAGTCAGCGCACAGCCGATGACACAGGCAGCAATAATTCCCAGACACAGAGCAATTCCCAGATTGTACCATACTTTCGGGAGCCGCTCCAGCCGGTTTGGTCTTGCGGATTTTGCCATGTTCAGAATCTACTCCTTTATAGGGATACCAGACAGGGTCTGCCCGGATATGAAAATACCAGGGATTTCCTGCCTGTACAGACCCGGGCACAACACTTCGGAAAAAGGCCGGAAAACAGCCGGTTCTGCCGGGTCGATCCAATCAACAGCAGACCGCTTTACGGCTCAGGATACCGGGGGTTCCGACTGAAATCCGGCAAAGGGTCATGCTGAAGCTATTATAGCACATAATTACATCAAAATGCTACAAAACTTTGAATATTCCCGGTTTCCGGCTGTATAATCGCCGAAACCAGGCACAAAATACAGAAAAAGGCAGACAGAGCCTGTCCGGTATGGACAGGGGAGAGATCCGCCGGAAAGGGAGGCAAGAGATCCATGGAAACACGCAAGGTCATTCTTTGCTGTGCAGCATCGGCAGCGGTATCGGCTCTGATCGCGGTGACAGCCACTGCCGCAGCCATCCGGGAAGAGGTGCAGCCGCCGCAGCTGCCGGAACAGTCCCAGCCCCCGGCTGTGCAGCCGGAATCCCAGGACCATGAATATATCCTGGGGGAATGGGAAGGACGGCTGGCAGTATACCGGACCGGGGAATCAGAACCGGATTCG
>ERZ827528.2209-NODE-2209-length-18349-cov-10.779163_pt1 | contig 18349 bp, 14 predicted proteins | sample MGYA00519768_ERZ827528 | MGnify/ENA primary metagenome ERZ827528 (study PRJEB31778, sample SAMEA3449343) | human gut metagenome | biome: human gut; feature: human-associated habitat; material: faeces | place: United Kingdom | collected 2010/2012 ...
ACCCCCGCTACATACCCCTTTGACAGTGTGTTTTCCTAATAGGAGCTAATCATATTATAAACAACTATTTCAGCAAAAGGAAACGGAATTGCGGAACAGTCCAGTTGTTATAGTTGTATGGATTTCACTTGCTCGCACATATGGTTCGAATCCCGAAAGTTTGACTATAAAAGCATTCAAGGTTGCAAATAATTTCCAGTCACTATACCATGCATTTGGATATGAAAAGGATAAGAAGGGCAAATTACTAAAAGGCCTGAAAGATGATACGCATAATAGTCTCCCGCTCGTCCCGTATGAAGTGATGTTTTCTTTTGACCGAGACGCTGCTCACATATATGGCGGATGCAGCATTTCGGAGACCGAGGAATCTTTTGTTCAAATTGGCTTGGGTGCACTTGGCTCTCAAGTTGCTAATAACTGTATTCGCGCAGGCTATGGGAAATGGACGTACGTAGATTCTGATACGGTTTATCCTCATAATCTGGCTCGTCATTGCCTTAGCCAAGCTAATATTGGGCAAAATAAAGCTCTGGCAATGCTCGACTATGCTAACACCCTCACTAGAACCCATGGCCTTTCTGTTACAAGAGCAATCCCACATGATATCTTTGATGACAATGCAAAAGAGGAAATTATAGCCGCGATTAAGTCCTCTGATTTGCTTGTAGATTGTTCAGCATCCGTGGCAGTGGAACGGTATCTTTCTTTTGAACTGGCGGGCCGCACACGAGCAGTTAGCTTCTTCATGAATCCATCCGGAACGGCGCTTGTTATGCTATTGGAAAGTGCTGACCGCAGTATTTGTTTAGATACTTTGGAGATGCAGTACTACCGATTATTAATTCGAGAACCTGCATTGGGAAAACACTTAGAATCGAAAAGACATGTTCTATATTCTTCTACGTGTAGAGGCACGAGTCTGGTATATCCGCAAGACAACGCAGCTATTTTTGCTGGGTTCTGTAGCAAGGCTATAAAAAAAACTAGGAATATTGCTGGAGCTATGCTTTCTATCTGGTCTCTTGATGATCTCTCTTTACAGCATTTTGAAGAGAACGGAGAACTGTTTGATACCATCTGTAGTAATGGCTGGTGTGTAAAGATATCGCCAACATTAATGGAGCAACTCTACTCGCAGAGGCGTGAGAAACTCCCGAATGAAACGGGAGGCATATTAATTGGTTCATATGATTTTTCTCGTAATATGTGTTATATCGTTGACTCTATTGTCTCTCCGCCAGATAGCAAAGAATATCCCAACGCATATATTCGTGGGTGTAAAGGCCTTCTCGAGCACATATCAAGGATTGAAGAATGTACCATTGAAAATTTGACGTACATTGGCGAGTGGCATTCTCATCCGACAGCCTCGACAAAAGCGAGTAGTGATGATATGGTTTTATTGAAATCAATCAGGGATTATACACGTTCATGGGGAAATCCTGGGTGTATGCTAATTGTCGGAGAAGGAAATTATACGCTGTATATTGATGCATCCTGACTTTTTGCGGATATATTTTAGGCATTGAACTAAGTGGCTACAGAATTTCCATCTTTTCTCAATAACAAATGGAGGCACACCGATCATTGTTCGGTGTGTCTCTATTTATCATTTCAGCCGTATGATTTGCTCATATATCATCACAAATTTCTTTTCCGCCACCACGTTTTCGTGGTAGTGTCCGAAAAACCAGTATTGGAATCGGCATCGCTCTCGAACCTCATCGAGAAAGTCTGTCAGGGCATCCCGTTGGAACAACCCGCCGCTGAATGTGTTCTGAATGCTACTGGGGCAGCAGTGGGTGATGATGTAGTCCACGTCCCAACCTGTTTTGTCCAGTGCTTCTCTTGCGGTCCGGTATTCGTCCTCGCCGGGCAGTTCCTCTTTCCACCAGGAGCGGTGATTGACTCGGTAGAGAGCGCCTGCGGCGTTGAGCTGCCGCAGCTTTCGCTCATAGTCCGGATTATCCGGTTCCAGAATGCCGTCCCGGATATCGTGGCTGCTGGCGCCGCCCATGGTAAATATCCGCTTTCCGCAGATGTTATAAAGCTGGCCCCGCATCAGATGCAGGACGCTGGGGCGTATGGCCTGTACCAAGCCGCCGTGCCATTGGCTGATTGGATAGTTGCGGAGCAGATCATAGTTTTCATGGTTTCCGCTGACGAACAGCGTGGTAAAGGACCTGGTCTCCAGCCAGTCCAGCCACTGCTGCTCCGCATCGCCGCCATCCCAGACACCGCCGAAGTCTCCACAGATGATGAGGTAATCCTCTTTGGTCAGGTCACGTTGCTCATGGAATGCTACAGGCAGGAGCCTGCTGAAATCACCGTGCGTATCACCGGTTATAAAAATGGCCATTTCCTTTCTCCCTTTTCTATTCATTCTACTTCCTGTTCCAGCACCACATCCGAGTCTCGGAAGTGGATGTGGATGGTTTCCGCATCCTCCACCGTGATCTTTTGGATGACCTGCCGGACGAGCTCATTGTCAAATTCCGTGTAGCCCGCGGCGCATTCCATGATACTGTCCCACATCTGCCGGCGTCTGGCAGCCTGTTCCTCCAGATCGACCTCTGCCTGCTGCGCGTCTGCGATCTGCGCCTTAAGGGATTCCTTCTCATCCGTCAGCGCTTTCATTCTGGCATTCAGCTCGGTATCGGCCATGTTGACGAGCAGCCGATCCAGCACATCAGACTGTTCCTGGCTGACCTCATCCATGCGCTTTTTCAGTTCCAGCAGCATTGCTCCAGCCTGCGACATGGCCCTTTTGGCTTCCTCTACCATGGCCAGTACATCCGGGCAGACCTCCTGTCGGATAGCCGCATACTCGTTCATGGCCGCGAGGATGGCGCTGTGCAGCTTGCCTTCATCCAGTGTCGGAGAGTGCTGGCAGTATTTTGTACCGAACTCCAGCCGGGAGACACAGCGCCACACGATGCGCTTTTTCCCATTTCTGGCCCATGTGACCCGCTTGTAGGGGGAGCTGCACTCGCCGCACACCAACAGTTCTGTCAGCGCGTATTTGCCGGAGTATTTCCCAAGTTCCGTTTTTCCACTCTTTTGCAGCACCTTCCGTTTGCTGGACCGGCGCGTCATCTCCTGCTGCACCTGATTGAACAGGTCCCTTGAGACAATGGCCGGATGGCTGTTCTCCACATAGTACATCGTGCGCTCACCACGGTTCTTTTTGACCTTTTTGTTGATGCAGTCCGTCACATAGGTTTTCTGCAGCAGGGCGTCTCCAATGTACTTTTCATTGGTCAGGATATTGTGGATGATGGAGGGAGACCAGCGCTCTACACCCTGTGCGGTGGGAACACCGTCCTCGTCCAGCTCCCGCTTGATCTGTCCCAGGGTGCAGCCGTCCAGATACCTGTGGTAAATGCGGCGGATGATCTCCGCTTTCTCCGGTACGATCTCCGGCTGTCCGTCCGCCCCCTTCCGGTATCCCAGCATCTTTTTGTACTGGAAGGTGACCTTTCCCGCCTCCGCGCTCTTCTGCTTTCCCCATGCGACATTCTTGCTGAGAGACTCGGATTCCGCCTGGGCGAAGCCGCTGAACAGGGTGATGAGAAATTCGCTGGATTCCGTGAGGGTGTTGATGTTTTCCTTCTCGAAGTACACCCCAATGCCGTTTGCTTTCAGGAGCCGCACCGTATCCAGGCAATCCACCGTGTTTCTGGCAAAGCGGGAGAGGGACTTGGTGATGATGAGGTCGATGTGTCCCCGCTTGCAGGCAGTGATCATCTTGTTGAACTGCGTCCGTTTTTTCAGGCTGGTGCCTGAGATACCCTCATCGGCATAGATCCCTGCCATCTCCCAATCCGGGCTGTCCTGGATCTTCTGGGTGTAGTAGGTCTTTTGCGCCTCATAGCTGTTGAGCTGCTCTTCACTGTCCGTCGAGACGCGGCAGTAGGCCGCTACGCGCATTTTTCCGTCATGGTCTCTGTGCAGTTCTTCCGGTTTTCTGGTTGCGGGGATCACCCGCACCCGCCGCTCTAAGGTGGCTGCTGTCGCTTCCATGGATCATTCGTCCTTTCCTGTCGCTTTTTTATCCGTAAATATAAGAGTTACTTCGGTATCCTGTGAGATGGTGATATGGGAAACCGCTCGTTGGAAGCGTCTCCAATCCGCCTCTGTCAGACTATCTGACGGCTCAGATTCGGCAGACGGCTCTGGACAGCAGGCATACCGCGCTGCCGCGCCCTGCAGGATCAGCGCCATCACCGCTTCCGGCGAGTCTGGCTGCTCCAGCCCCCGGTTGATGGCATTGTCCAGCCGCATGACCTCCGCAGAGGGCGTGTAGGCGGTGCAGCTGGTCTGTTCATGGTCCCGGAACTGACGGACGATCCCGTTTACCGTCGCATCCATGTCCATGACCGCGGTATTCCCGCAGCCTTCGCATCTCAGATACAGCTTGCCGCTGTTCTGCCAGCCGCCGCCCAGCCGGGTCATCTTCCCGACGCAGGTGCAGCGGAAGTATGGAGTCAACCGCGCAATGGCAGGCTTCTCTCCGTGGGACTGCTTCCTGGCATTCTTTTCCGCCGTCTTTTCCTGCGCCGCTTGGAAAATATCCGCTTCCACCAGTATGGGGTATCCCTCCTTACCGGTGTAACGGGGATTTTTCAAAAGGCGCTTTACCTTATGCTTGTTCCAGAGCGGCACTTCCCGGCAATACGGAATACTCTGCCGGTTCAAGGCGTCCGAGATGGCCTGATAGGAAGCCCCGGCGTTGTAGAGTGTAAAGACCATACTGACGGTCCGCTGCTCCTCCGGCACGATCTCTAACGCGCCGTTTTGGATCTGATACCCGTATAACACCTTGCGGTTGATCATCTTGCCGCCACCTCCCATTGTTCTGTCAGCTCCAAGCCTCCGTAAAGCCGGAAGCGGATACGGTTTTGAGACTCTGCAATGATCTTCTCCACCAGATGTTCGAACAGGTCTTCATCGAAGCCGTCCAGCCGTTCCGGTCCGTTGAGAAGCGTCTGCTCCACCTTGCGGAGCGCATCCATCGTTTTGTCTATCGCTTCGTTCTCTGTCAGCCTGCGCCGTTCTCCGCGAAGCTGCGCCAGTCTGGCGCTGATGGCATTCATGCGGGCGGCGCAGATATCCGCGTCCAGCAAGCCATTGGCCCGCAGAGTGCTGATCTTATGGCTTTCTTCTGTTGCTTCCGCGATGGCCCGGTTGATGGCCAGCACCTGCGGATGATTCTGCCGCAGAATCGTGTCCAGCGTGTTCAGCTGCCGGAGGGCCGGGGCCAGAATGATGTCCGCGTTGCTTTTGAGCCTGTGGTACATCCGCAGGAAGGCGGCATGGATCTCCGCTTCCGGGATGCGTCCTACAGGGCAGTCCGCGGCGTGGCGGTCGTGGGTTCGGCAGACCCATGTCACATATCCGCTCTGGCTGCTTCGGCGCTGAAACACCGTCCCGCAGTTCCCGCAAACGATTTTTAAGGCAAGAGGGCTTTTTTCTCTGCGCTTTTTCTCTTTCTGCACTTTCTTTTGCAGCAGTGCCTGCACCCGCTCAAAGGTGTCCCGGTCGATGATAGCTGGATGGGAGTTCTCCGTGTAGTATTGCAGGCGTTCCCCGTGATTTCGTTTCTGCACGAAGGGGAAGCCGCAGCTGTAGGATTTCTGGCTCAGAGCGTCTCCAATGTACTTTTCATTGGTCAGCAGGTATCGAACCCCCGTTTCTCTCCAGCATTCCGCGCCAGACTGGGAGGGGATGCCTTTCGCCGTCAGCTGCTCCGCGATCCATCCGGAGCTGCGCCCCTTGAGGTATGCGTCGAAGATCCAGCGCACCGTGGCGGCTTCCTCCGGGACGATCTCAAGGTCTTTCTTATTTACGATTCGGTATCCGTAAGGGGCGGTGCAGGTGATAAATTCCCCACGCTCCATCCGCCGCTGATAGCTCATCTTCTGATTGGCGGAGATGGAGATGGATTCTTGCTGGGCAAGAGAACCGGAAACGCTCACCATCAGTTCGGTGGTGAGCGTTTTCGTGTCGATATTTTCTTTTTCAAACCGGACGCTGACGCCCATGGTGGATAACTCCCGTAGGGCGGACAGGCAGTCTCTGGTATTCCGGGCGAAGCGGGATACGGACTTCACCAGAATTCGGTCGATCTTGCCCTTTCGACAGTCTGCCATCATCCGGTTGAAGTCCTCCCGCCTATCCATCCGGGTGCCGGTGAGCCCTTCGTCGGCATACACGTCTACCAACTCCCAGCCGTCATGCTGGGCGATCTCCTCCGTGTAGCTGCGGATCTGGGCGGCGTAGGAATGCAGCTGATCCTTGGAGTCCGAACTGACCCGGCAGTAGGCTGCCACCCGCAGATGTTCCGCTTCCCGCGTCTGCGGCGCGATGATTTTTACCTGTGCCATGTTTTTCACTTCCCTGTATCTTTTTTGTCAACACACAAGCTACCACACGATCCGCAGAATATCCAGCACTATTCCCAAACAGTCTGCGGGGAATATTTCTCTCTGGCCAGTCTCTTGGCGTAAGACAGTTCTTCCGCGCTCAGCAGGCCGATTTCCGCCAGATGCTCCAGCATCCTGACTGCCAGCCGATACTGCAATTCTTTCTTTGCGTCGATCATCTTCCCACCTCAAAATAGCTCTCCGGCTTTTTCTCCCGCAGAAACCTTGTCACTTCCCGCAGGCTGCCGGTCCTCCGCATTTCCGGCAATGCCTCACTCACAGCCTGGGCGTATCTGCGGCCACGGCAGGCCCGTTCATCCAGAATGGCGATGACGCAGGTATCGCTCTCCGTGCGGATGGCCCGTCCAAATCCCTGGCGCAGCTTGATCTGCATCTCTGGTACAGCTACCTCACGGATGAATGCGTGAAGGGAAGGATACTTTTCCAATTCCCGCTCCTTCCGGGCGTCCGGATAGGCGAAAGGCAGGCGTGGGATGATCAGCAGAGATACACAGTCGCCGGGGAAATCAAAGCCCTCCCATGCCGCGCCGGTGGCCAGCAGCACCGCTCCCGGCGTGTGCCGGAACTGTTCAATGATGTGGGGCGCGTTGCGGCCCAGCGTCAACAGTGGGAATGGGAGAGATTCCTCCCGCAGCCGCTCCTTCACAGCCGACATGGCTGCGTAGGATGTAAAGAGCACCAGCGCGTGACCGGTGGCCGCTTTGATGAGTCCGACGAGCTCGGCAGTCAGCTCATTAAAGTACACATCCGTATCCTCCACTCTCTGGCGGGGCGGGATTTGCGGAAGGTAGAGCAGGCAGTTGTTCCGGTAGTCAAAGGGGGATGGAGAAACGGATTCCATGACACGGTGTCCCTTCTCCAATCCTGCCTGCGTTTTGAAACGGCGGAAATCGCTGCCCACCGCCATAGTGCCGGAGGTCAGAACAAACGCCTGATTCGGCTGCCACAGGATCTTTTTCATCCGCTGCGTGATGTCATCAGCCGCGGCACACAGCATGGTGCCGCCTGTGCTGACATCTTCGGCAGTGTAAAAAATCATATCTGTCTGGGGTCTGGTGAACAGCTTGACTGCATCCAGCACCGTATTCAGCTGGCAGCTTCCCAGCGGGGAGAGCACGCTGCCGATCTGCCGCTGGATGATGGGCAGTGTGCAGGATGGTGCGGTCAGCAATCGCAAACAGGCTTCCACCGGCTCCGCTTCCTCTCTGGGCTGCGCCAGCTTGCGCAGCAAAGGGCCTGTGCTGTCCTCCAGCATTTCTGCCGCCAGTAAGTACCGTTCCTCTTTTAGCTGAAGGATAAGGTTTCGTATCTCTTCGGCCGCCAACGTCACACCCAGCATCTGCTGTGCGGTTTCCGGGAGCTTATGGGCTTCATCCACGATGATGATGCTGTGCTCCGGGAAGATGGGGCGTTTTCCCTCGCTGCGGTGGATGGCGTCTGCCACCAGCAAATTATGATTGCAGATTTGAAACAAAAATTGATCTTTGTCGCAGGTCTTGAGGAACCGCTGATAGCGGCAGTCCCTCTGTTTGCAGTCGCAGACCTGCGGTACGCAGACACGCTCCCGGTCATAGCCGCTGAGATGAGAAACTCTGTCCATGTCCAGCGTTTCCTTAAGAGTCCGGAGCGCTGCCAACGCTTCCGGATTTTTCTTTCCAAGGTTTACCTGACGCAGCCGTCTGTCCAATCGCTCGTCGCAGACATAATGGCTTTTTCCTTTGCGGATGACCGCTTTCAGTGGCTTGGTAAGAATCCCGTCCGCCATTAGGATACAGGACAGCAGCGGCAGATACTCCATCAGCACCGCGTTTTGCAGCGCGATACTGGAAGTGGAAATGATGATGGGGCGGGCGATCTGCCCTGTCGGGAAAGCAGACGCTGCCGTGGCAGCCGCCAGATAGGCGTAGGTCTTGCCGATGCCCGTCCCGGCATCGCACAGGGCGATCCTCCCGTCCTGCATGGCGTCCAGCATCCGGTGGCTCAATTGGATCTGCTCCGGGCGCTGTGCCATACCGTGGGCGGGAAGAAGGTCCTGAAAAATATGGTCGATCAGTTTATGGGCTTTCAGCCTGTTGTCATTGGTATTCATCCGATAATTACCTCTTTTCCTGTCATGCTTTGTTTTCGTTTCCACCGTATTTGCAGCGCGCGCCCCGGTGTGAAAAGGGAACAATACGGACAAGGTCCGGCAAGACCTTCACGGGCGTATTTCCGGGATCTCTACTGCTTTCAATCCCGGAGCAGCCCAGCCTCTTCATGCTGGCCAGTGCATTGTGTCTCATTATCTGCCCGGACAGCGTCTCTGCAGGCGGCGCTGCCAACGCCGCCCCTGCGCAGGTAAAATCGCTCACCGCAGGAAGCTGCAAGGCTTCCCACGGGTCGTGGCGCACACTGCGCGGATCGCTCTTCTGTCCGGGTGGTTATCCGTATTGCTGGTATGCAATTTTCAAGGAACAGCGAGGGGCATTCGGAGCCCCTCACTGTCCTCCCGAAAATTGCGTTCGGTGAATACCCTTATTTCGAGGAATTTTCAAAAAACTTTTTGAGATCCCGCAGGATGCGGTCTCTCCGCTTGATGACCGCCCGCTGGCTGACGCCCATTCTTTGAGCGTATTCCCGTGTAGACGCGCCGTCGAAGAACAGGGCGTTGATGAGTTCCCGGTCGGTATCCTTTAGTGACAGCAGCGCCAGCAAAAGGATCTGCTTCTGTTCTGCCAGATTCCGAAGATCCTCACGCTCCAGTGCCTCCGTTTCGGCGCTGGGGGCCGTTTCTGCTCCGACATAGTCCGGCAAAAGCGCATCTTCCTCCATCTGCTCCAGAGAGAGCAGTTTTCCGGAGGACTGTTCCTCCGTGATATAGCGCTCCCTGCGGTCTGCCTGCGCATAGGCGAGGTAGACATCCTCCGGCACCTCTACGTCCATACCGTCTACAGTGATGATATTGGCGATGACTTCGCCAGCCTCGCTTCGAACGCGCCGATAGTTGCGTTCTTCCTGCCATTTTTTCATGATTCATGACTCCAATCTCAGATTTTTTTGAAATGTCTGAGATGGGGTCACGGATATTTAGCGATATAGGGCTGCCAGCGTCTGCGCATTGTGTGCCTTTCCGCTTTTCAGCCGAAGAAAGGCGCAAAAAAAGAGCCTTACGCATAGCTGAAAAGCTACTTGTAAGGCTCCTAACTCAATGTTCCCATATTCGATGATGGGTGGCTGGTGCGCTTGACGAAGTCATATCAATTGGATTTTTAATTTATGCCTGAACATATCCCATAAAGTGGATGGGCGTGTGGATCAGGGGGTGAGCATCCGGTGTCAGCACCGTGATGCCGATCTGTTCGCCGCACTTGGGGCATTTGGCGATCAGGTCAGGGTGTTCCGCTCTGTGCAGAGCAAACAGCCTGTACTGAGACTGCTCCGCACCACTGGGGATATCCGCGATACGGCCCTTGCCGCACAGCGGACAGCGCAGGGAATTGGTTTTTGACATAGCGCCTCTCTTTCTCTGTTCTCTTTTTTGAGAACAGCACATGAAAATTTTTTACAGCAGGTTATGGTTCTCCAACCGAATGCGCATGGCCTGTTTGGATACCTGAAAGATACCTGCCATATCCGTCACCAGCTGTTGGTTCGTCCGTCCGGAGCGCAGCTGATAGAAACAGCGCTTGACCTGCGGCAGCGGCAGCAGAAGGATAGAGCCCAGCAGGTTCGCCTGCACTTCCAATGTGTTGTCGCTCTCATTGCCGGAACGGAGCGCCGCGTTTTCGCCGGTCCCGCTGAACTGTTTCTTATGGAGCAGCCAGTGCCCCAGCTCATGGGCGCAGGTAAAGCGCAGCCGCCCGGTAGATGCTTCCTCTTCGCAGAGAGAGCAGTCGATGAGGATGGTGCCGCCCTTGACGGGAAGAAGGTCATAGCGGTGGTTTTCCCGGTCATAGATCGCTGTGAGACCGTCGTCAAAGATGGTCTCGCCCAAAACCCGCCCATTATTCCGCAGATATTGATACTCCAGCACCAGCCCCTGTGCCTCGATGATGTCCTCAATGGGAATGGCTGCGGGGGAACCGTAATAAAGTCTGAGGTCATAGGCGGTGATCACATCGCGGGCGATCCGCTCCAGCGCCTGTTCGCGGTAATATGCTTTTTTCATGCGTCTATTTCACCGCCCTCTTTGGATTTCTTTGCGCGCTGGGTGATCCGGTCGATAAATTCCTGCCACTCCTGGTCTGTGGCGTCTGCCTCCTTCGCCGTGCGGAGCGCGGCCCGGACGATCTCCCGATCCATGATGTAGTCCGGCAGGTCTGCGGATACCCGGTTATTCTGGGACTTGGCGGCAAGATCCAGCATCTGCTCGGTTTCCACCTTGCTCAGATGCAGTTCCTGCTCCAACCGTTCCAAATATGCGCGCGTCGGCGCCGGTCTGCGGTCGTTCTCAATGTTGCTCAGATAGACCGGCGACAAGTCCAGCTTTGCCGCCAGCGTGCGCAGGGACAATCCGATAGATTGCCGTTTCTCCCGAACGAAGCTGCCGAATGTCTGTTCCAAGTAACTCACCTCCTATCCGTGTTCTCTTCTCTGGAAACACTGTAGCCTCAGTATAGCAAACATTCGTTCGATTGGCAAGACGTGAAAAAGATGGTGTTCCCCGCAAGGAACACCATCCAGAAGTTATTTCAGCCACGCTGCCATATCCTGCATTTCCTCCAGCACTGCTGCTGGGCTGACGATGCGAATCTTACCGCTAAAGGTAAAGACCCAACTGAAGAACGGAGGGCTTGGCGCGACCTCGACTGTGGCACGGAAATGCTGTTCATCTACAGTTTCCGTCTGCACATTTTCACCGAAGCGGTCGATGACGCTGCGCATGACCTCATTATCGCACAGCAGTTCTACGGTACAGAGGTCGTCCGGGTACATCCCAAACACCTTGCGGACATACTCCGCCGGATCAAAGTCCGGTGTCTGGACTGCCGTATGTTCCAGCGGTTCGACTGCCGTCATGCGATCCACCCGAAATTGTGCAATCTTTCCGTGCTTTTCCGACCAGCCTACGGCATAATAGCAATCTCGGCTCCAGATAAGGGCATAAGGGCTGAACTGATAGCGGTAGCCGTTATGCTTGAGTATCTTTTCTTTCTGCGGGGTGTATTCGTAATACTGAAAGGTGATCTGCCGTTTTTCCTGAATGGCGTTATGGATCTCATCCACGCTGTAATAGATGCACTCATTCTCCGGTTTGGCGGTACCTTCCATATAAATATGCCGATCCAACTGGCGGGCATGAGATTCACTGGTGAGCTTACCCAACTTTTCAATAAGCCGCTCGCTCTTTTTGGCCGTAATAAAGCGGGAGGATTCCACCGCGTCCACCAGCAGCTTCAGCTCCGGCAGTTCAAACAGCCTCTCCCCCACGAAATATCGATTCTGGGTGCTTTTGACGCATACGATGTCCATACCGCTGCTTTGCAAGACTTCAATAGCGGAATATACGCTCTTGCGCCCCGCCTGAATGCCACACTCCTGCCAGAAGGCAAGAATATCCGCCACAGAGGCCGGATGCTGGTCATCCGTATGCTCATACAGATACCGCTGTAATAGCAGCAGGCCGTATTGGGATTCATTTTTCATGTAGCAGCACTCCATTCAAATGAGAAAAGGCGCGGCGGCAATGTGTAACCGTCAAACGCAGCAGCGGATGAAAGATTTTCCGCGAAAAAGAGAGAATACCCCTTATAGAGCGTAGAGTTCACGCACTATGCGTGTACTCTACGCGAAAAATGGAGGAGCGCTGGCGGTAGAGGCTGAGAAAGAGGCTTCATTTGATTTCCTGTTCCAGCATATCGAATTCAGGTGTGGAGAAGAACTCACCGAGGGTGATCTCAAGACCATCACAAAGCTTCTTAATCGTCACGACGCCCGGATTTTTGCTTTCATCATTAAGGATACTCTTGATGGTTGCCTGAGGAACAGCAGATAGATTTGCTAACCCGTTCGGCGTAATTTTTCGTTCTGCGCAAAGTTGGCGGATGCGAAGTGCAACAGTTTCCCGAGTATCCATAGTGTAAACCTCCATGACGATTTATCACTATGGTAAATTATTTGAGAAAAGGTTATTAGTGATACTTCACTAATTGAAAAATATATGCTAATATAGTGATATAACACTATATTGCCCATGTGGCCGGCACCTGGCTTACAATTTATCCACCGATAAATTGGGAGGTCAGCACATGGAATACGGTTATGCAAGGGTTTCGACAAAAGAACAAAACGCGGAGCGTCAGCTCATCGCCCTGCGGGAGTTCGGGCTGAACAATGGTCAAATCATTCTGGATAAGCAGTCTGGCAAGGATTTCGACCGGCGCGGCTACAGGCGGCTGCTGCGAAAATTGAAAGACGGCGATACCCTTGTCATCAAGAGCATCGACCGTCTTGGGCGAAATTATGAAGAGATTTTGGAGCAATGGCGCGTCATCACCAAGGAGAAGGGTGCGGCTATCGTCGTGCTGGATATGCCGCTGCTCGACACGCGCCGGAGCCGCGACCTGACCGGTACGCTGATCGCGGACATCGTGCTCCAACTTCTGAGCTATGTAGCGCAGACAGAGCGCGAATTCATCCACCAGCGGCAGGCGGAGGGGATCGCCGCGGCGAAGGCGCGGGGCGTGAAGTTCGGACGCCCCTATAAGGAATTGCCTGCGGGGTTTCAAGAGGTCAAGGCGCGTTGGGAGCGCGGTGAGCTGTCGGCGCGGGCGGCGGGCAAGGAATTGCGCATTGCACACAGCACGTTTTTACACTGGGCGCACGGCAATATATGTTAAAAAGTCGTTAAACGCAAGAATTGTCGGATAAAAAAGTAGACCTTTTTGGGCACCTTACTATTGATATTTTGGGCAAAACATGATACTGTAAAGTCCTAAAAGAATCGTTTATTGGGTAATGGTCAACAAAGCCTACATTATTGACCACTGTCCGGCTATAAGGGAGATTGCCGGTTTGAGTGCCGAAAGGACGGGCTAGCGGATCGGAAGCAAGGGGTGAGCATGGATGCGAACATCGTTCTACGACTTTTGCGTAAAGCAGGGCCATAGGGCTCTGCTGGCGCAGTGGGACGAGGTTCGCAACGCGCCGCTTACGACTGGAAACATTTCCTTCGGAAGTCATCAAAAGGTATGGTGGCAGTGCTCCAAGGGTCACAGTTGGCAGGCGAAGGTCTACTCCCGTTCGGCGGGCAGTGGCTGTCCGTACTGTACCGGACGCAAAGAAGTGCCTGAAAACTCGCTGGCGGTGCAAGTCCCCTCGCTTGAAGCCGAGTGGGACGCGGAGAAAAACGCTCCGCTGAAGTTCGCCGACCTGACCATCGGCAGCCACAAAAAGGTCTGGTGGCGGTGTCCTGCGGGGCACTCCTACGATTCGGTCGTCAAGAGCCGCGTGCAGGGCACGGGCTGCCCCGTCTGCGCGGGGCGCGTTGTTCTGCCGGACGAAAACTCCCTCGCGGCAAGGTATCCCGCGCTTGCCGCCGAATGGGACACGGAAAAGAACGCCTCCCTGCTCCCGACGCAGGTCGCCGCGGGAACGCTGAAAAAAGTCTGGTGGAAATGCCCCAAAGGGCACAGCTATTTCGCCTCTGTCGCGTCCCGTGTGCGCGGCTCAGGCTGTCCGGCCTGTGGAGGAAAGACGGTCGTCCCCGGCGAAAACGACCTCGCCACCCAATACCCGCTGCTTGCCGCCCAATGGGACGCTGCGAAAAACGGCGCTCTGACGCCGGAGACGGTGCTTCCTGGCTCCAACCGCCGCGTGTGGTGGCGCTGCGAAGATGGACATTCCTACCCCGCCGCCATCTCCCACCGCGTGCGGAGCGGAAGCGATTGTCCGTTTTGCGCCAACCGCAAGGTCCTGCCCGGCTTCAACGACCTCGCGGCCATAGAGCCGGTCGTTGCCTCGCAGTGGCACCCAACACGTAACGGCAGCCTCACGCCGCAACAGGTGACGCCCGGCAGCAGCCGGAGGGTCTGGTGGCTGTGTGAAAACGGCCATGCGTGGCGGGCGGTCGTCAGCAGCCGCACGGGAAAGCAGCGCTGCGGCTGTCCAATCTGCGCGGGCCGGCCATTGGACCGATGCACAGCGATTTTAAGTGAACCTCCGGCGGAGCCGGTAAAAATAAGTGCCCAAACTGCGGGGAGCCGCAGAAAACATATACTGTAGGAGGATCATTATGAAACATAAGCTGCTATCCATTTTACTATGCCTCGCGATGGCGCTGTCGCTCTTACCGACGGCAGCCCTGGCGGACGAGGCGACAGGCGCTGGACCGATCAAGGTAGGGGAGACGAGCTATAGTTCGTTTAGCGACGCCGTCAATGCGGCGGCGCCTGACGAAAACGGCATCATCACCTATGAGATCAGTGGTAAGGTTGATGTGACTGATACCGGCTGGGTGCAGGTCGCAAAGACTGATCTGACCGCGCTCACCAAGGTTGAGTTTATTGGTAAAACCGAAGATGCGGAAATTTGCATCACCGGCGATCTGGCAATTCTGGCTGACCAGAGCTATGACATCAATGTCAGCTTTGAAAGCCTGAAGCTGAGCAAGCCGAATCCGGCTTACGGCGGTGACTATGGTCACAGCACAAACTATTTTACCTGCTGGCTGCGCAACACCGATGCGGCGAACAACACCGTGACCTACACCAGCTGCACTTTCCCCAATGGTGTGTGCAACAACCAGTATGGCAAGACGGTGTTCACTGACTGCAAGTTTGAAAATACATCTTCTGGTCTGTCTAATCTTTGGAATTATGGCGGTGAGACAAAGGTTGAAAACTGCACCTTCACCGGTACACGCGGTATCAAAATGTACAATGAAGGCACACTTGAAACCCCGCCGTCTATTGAAATTAAGAATACCAGTTTTACTGGAATGACGGAAAAAGCCGCGATTGTGGTTTCCAAGGCGGCTAATGTAACGTTGGACACGGTTGGCGCCACGAATTGCACCAAGGGTCTGCTTCAGAAGGACATTGAAGGCTCGTCAGCCGACCAGAAAGTTACCATCGAGGCCAACGGCACCGGCATCAGCGGTGACTTCAACATCACAGCGAATAAGGCCCCGGAAGCCGCCAAGAACGAGTTCAACATCACAGCCGGTACGTTCCCAGAAGGAATCAACAATGACTACCTTGCGCCTGGTGCAAATTTTGACGCGACCACAGGCGAGGTTAAAATGTCGTATGTTGCCAAAATCGGCGATACCGAGTATCCCACCCTCGCCGACGCCTTTGCGGCCGCAAACAAAATCGGCGACACCGTGATCGAGCTGCTGGACGACATCAATATGACCGGTAAGGACTGGACGCCGGTGAAGGTGGGTGGATACCATGGTCAGGGCGTCATCACCCTGAACGGCAACGGCAAGACCATCACCGGCCTGAGCGCCCCCTTGTTTGCGGGCGGCTTTGCGGGCAAATCCGGCATTGTGATCAAGGATCTGACCATTGCTGATGCGGATATCAACGACACAACGAATGATCAGGGAATCGGCGCATTTATCAACTGCGTGGATTCCATGACTCGAATCGAACTGGATAACTGCCATCTGAAGAACAGCAAAATTGTCAGCACCGGCGGCGCGCGCGTCGGCGGTCTGATCGGCTGGACATCCGGCTATAACAAACCGAACGACGGCCCGGTCGATACCAAGGTCACGCTTACAAACTGCTCCGTCGAGAATGTGACGATTGAGGCGAAGGGCTCTGTCGGCGGCCTGATCGGTCACGCCGGTGCGAATCCCGCCACCTACCACACCATCACGGGCTGCACTGTAAAGGACAGCACTCTGAAGTGCACTGAGACGGGAAAGAGCTGGCGCGTCGGCGATCTGGTCGGCACGGCGAATGTCGGTCAGGTCACCGTTGACGCTGCTACTTCCGCAAGCCAGAATTTCTTGACGCAGGAAAATGCAAGCACCCAAAAGCCCGAAGACAGCATCTTCGGCCGTAAAGAGGTCGGCACAGACGGTCTTATGATCATTGACAACAAGGTCGTTGCCGCCGGTACTGCTTACGGCGATATTGTTAACAAGAACGCCAACGAAGTGCTTGTGGAGGTTTCGAAGGGTCATTGGGTGAAGCCGAAAGAGGATACGGTCGCTATGATCGGGGCAAAGGAGTACCCCACCCTCACCGCCGCCATCGACGAAGCCAACACCGGCGATACCGTCAAGTTGGTGAACAACGTGACCGAAAATGTCACCATCCCCGCGGCCAAGACCATCACGCTCGATCTGAACGGCATGACCTTGACCAACGTGGATGATCACACCATTCTGAACAATGGTAACTTGACCATCATGGGAACGGGTAGGGTTGATAATATTTCTCACGCTAAAGGTGCGCTGTACAATAAGGGAACGGTTGTCATAAATGGCGGTACCTTTGATCGTTCTCGGGAAAACGGCATGAACAAAGGCGAGAGTGGCCAAAATTCTTGGTACACCATCAAGAACGTTGGCACCATGACAATCAATGATGGCGCGACCGTGCAAACTGCTGGGAACAATGCCGCTCTTGGTAAATTCTCCAGCCTTGTTTCTAATGGATACTTTAACGCCAACGACTACAACACTAATAAGGGGCTTGACCAGCCTATCCTGACGATTGATGGCGGTACGTTCCGCGGCGGTTTGAATACGATCAAGAACGATGACCGCGCAAGGTTAACGATCAATGGCGGTACGTTCAGCAACTATTATCAGGCCGTTGTTCAGAATCACAATATTGCAGAGATCACAGGCGGCACCTTTACTGCTGCAAGTGATGCTAACACAGAGACATACGGCATTTACAACTGTGGTTGTGGTGCTGGTATTGATCTTGGTACTCTTACCGTGTCCGGTGGTACGTTCACCGGTGCCACATATGCTGTTGCCGAAGTCAGCAGCCAAAATGCGATTGTGAACATTTCCGGCGGTCAGTTTGCTGGAACAAAGGCTGCGATTATTAAGAGCAGTACGTCTAATGCAACCATCGCCATCTCCGGCGGCACGTTCAGCAGCGATCCGAGCGTTTACGTTGTGGGCAACGGCAACACCAACATCGTCAAGCGTGATGGCAGCGAGGGCGCTTATACCTACACGGTTCTTGCAAAATCCGGTTTGACCTCCGGCGTGTATCTGACAAACCCCTCCGGCGCTTTGGCAAGCAATTACTATGTGAGCAGCACTGCGAACGGTGTCTGGACGGTCAGCTACTCTGCGCCCTACTCCGGCGGCAGCAGCTCCTACGACCCGACCTACTCCGTCTCTACCCCGAGCAAGACCGAGCACGGCACCGTGACCGTCAGCCCGAAGAGCGCCAGCAAGGGCGACACCGTGACCGTCACCGTCAAGCCCGACAGCGGCTACGTCCTCGAGACCCTGACTGTCACCGACAAGAACGGCAATGAGCTGACGCTCAAGGACAAGGGCAACGGCAAGTACACCTTCACCATGCCTGCGGGCAAGGTCGAGGTCAAGGCCACCTTCATGGAGGACAACTCCATGCTGAACTTCTTCTACGACGTGCCCAACAACGCCTACTTCTATGAGGCCGTCAAGTGGGCGGTCGAGAACGGCATCACCACCGGCGTGGGCAATGACCTGTTCGCTCCCGAGCAGCCCTGCACCCGCGCGCAGATCGTGACCTTCCTGTGGCGCGCCGCCGGTTCTCCCGAACCCAAGAGCATGAGCAGCTTCTCTGATGTTTCTGCGGACAGCTATTATGCTAAGGCAGTTGCGTGGGCGGTGGAGAACGGCATCACCACCGGCACGGGCGATGGCAAATTCAGCCCTGACGCCACCTGCACCCGTGCGCAGAGCGTGACTTTCCTGTTCCGTGCCATTGGTAAGCTGGTCGATAGCAAGGCAG
>ERZ827528.2222-NODE-2222-length-18259-cov-3.480828_pt1 | contig 18259 bp, 10 predicted proteins | sample MGYA00519768_ERZ827528 | MGnify/ENA primary metagenome ERZ827528 (study PRJEB31778, sample SAMEA3449343) | human gut metagenome | biome: human gut; feature: human-associated habitat; material: faeces | place: United Kingdom | collected 2010/2012 ...
TTCGACGGATGCCGTGCCCTGACGGAGCATTTCCAGATAAGGTCCTGCGAGAAAATAATTGTCATATACGTTGCTAATGTCCAGCGACCAGTCGACCCCGTTCGTCCATGAACCAAATTCTAAATCCAATCCGTTCTCGGCAGCTTGTTTCGTATCGTGTGCACCGCCCCAGTCGGAGACGACCACGCCGTCGAACGCCCAGTCGCGTTTGAGGATATCATTCAACAAGTATTGGTTGTGGCAGCAATGCTGGCCCTTGTATTTATTATAGGAGCCCATAATGGCCCAAGCTCCGCCCTCCTCGACAGCCGCCTTGAAGGCCGGAAGATAGATCTCATGCAGTGTACGGTCATCGACCACGACCTCGTGATACAATCGGTTCTGTTCCTGATTATTCACAGCAAAGTGCTTCACACAGGCGGCGACGCCGTTCTTCTGCACCTCCTGAATATAGGGAACCACCATCCGCGAAGCGAGGAACGGATCTTCGCCCATATACTCGAAATTGCGGCCGTTGAGCGGCGTGCGGTAGATGTTCACGCCGGGACCCAGCAGGATGTCCTTCTCGCGGTAGCGGGCCTCCTCGCCGATGGACTGCCCGTAGAGGGCCGACATCTCGGGATTCCACGTCGCGGCGAGGCACGTCAGGGCTGGAAAGGCCGTGCAGGAGTCGTTCGTCCAGCCCGCCTGATCCCATTCGTCCCACAGCACCTCGGGGCGGATGCCGTGCGGGCCGTCGGTGCACCACACCTCGGGGATGCCCAGACGCGGAACGCCCGCCGACGAGAATTTCGACTGCGCATGCAGGATGGCCACCTTCTCTTCGAGAGTCATGCGCGAGAGGGCGTCCTCCACCCGTTTTTCAAGCGGCTGCGACTCGTCGAGGTAGACGGCCACATCGCTCCCCGGCTGCTGAACGCCGCCGCAGCCAGTAGACAATACGACACAAAGCAAAGTTGCTACTACAATAAAAGCGTATTTCATAGCTGGTTCTTAATCGTTTGACAATTCCGATATGACGCTTGCACGGCCGCAGTAATAGGCACGAGCCTTCACTGTGGAGGTCTTGCAGGCAACGGGAGCAGTCCATCGGGCAGATGCCTCGGTCGGTTCACTGCCGTCGAGCGTATAGCGGATCGTTGCACCGGGTTCAGCCAAGTTGGCACGCAGCATACCGTCCTGCAGTTTCAATCCCGGCGGTGAAACCCGGAAATTTACACCCAAAGAGGCCAGTCGCGGCATTTCGACCGCAGCGATCCGGGCATTATAACGCCGAAGTGCCTGCCTATACTCTGCACCGTCGGGGTCCTCGCTCCAAGCGGGACTCGCATTCCATGCCCGTTCGGCCAGTCCGCAGATCTTCGGGAAGAGCAGGTATTCGGCCATGCTGAAATTGCGGATCGTCTCGGCCCAAAGCTGCCCCTGAATACCTACGATATTGCGGCGGGCATCCGGCGAGAGGGATTCCTTACCGGATGATACGGAGATCAGGTCGACCGGCGCCCCGTCCGGATACATACGCACCGACCTGTATATGTCGTAAGGCAACATGTCGAAAGTCGAGCGGGCATCGACATAACCGCCCCAGCGGTGACCGGGCTCCATGTGGTGTTTGTTGTATGCCAAGTCGAGATAGAGGTTCGTAACATTACAAAGAACCACCGGATAGCCGGCATTGGCCAGCGCATAGGGCACTTCGTCGAACCCCTCGCCCGGCTGCGTGTTCCAACCGTAGCTCAAGATCCGCCGTCCCGGCAATTCCCGGTTTACATGTCGTCCGTCAGGGAGCATGACGATCTCCTGCCAGCCAGCCAGTCGGATACCTTTGGCGTCAAGCTCCCCGTAGAGCCAACGCACGAAATGATCTTTCAGCGCATGGGTATCGGCAAACCCGTTCCGGTCCATGAACTCCCGGCATATCGGCGAACCGCTCCAGGCTCCCCGGGGGACCTCGTCACCACCGATGTGCACGACGGAAAGTTCGACTCCGGCCTTCTCGTACATCCGGCGCAGTTCGCCAAGGACCTTGCGGACGAAACGGTAAGCCGAAGGCATGGCGATATTCATTACATTGTCGGTATACTCCTGTGCCGAACGGTAGACGGAGGTGTCGCATGAGTCGGTCAGCAGGTACTCGCGCGCCCGGTCGGGATCGGTGGAGATATAGCGGGCATAACGGGCGTCCATCGCTTTAATGGCAGCCCGTGAATGGCCCGGAATGTCGATCTCGGGAATAACGCGAATGTGGTGCCGGGCAGCATAGCGCAAAATCTCCCCGAAATCTTCGCAGGTATAGTAACCGCTGCCGGGTGCTCCGGCGTCGGGGTTCCAGCCGCTACCATAGAGCGGATAAAGGCGGTCGTTCTCGGTCAGCGTATGCCCGCGCCGCGCCCCGACCTCGGTCAGTTCTTCGAGCCCCGGAATTTCCAGCCGCCAACCTTCGTCATCGGTCAGGTGCAGGTGCAGGACGTTCATCTTGTAAAGCGACAGCAGGTCTATCAGGCGGAAAATATCCTCTTTGGGCGTGAAATTGCGCGCCACGTCAAAATGCAATCCCCGGTATTCCAGATCGGGATAGTCCATGACCGAAGCGGCAGGGAGCGTCATCGGCAGTTCCTTGTTTGCCAGAATGGCCAGCAGGCTCTGCACGGCATTGTGTACCCCATGGGAGCTTTTCCCGGCCAGGACAATCCCTTCCTCCGAGAACTCCATCCGGTAAGCCTCCCCGGGGCCGTCGATCGACGGATCGAGCCCCAGCCGAACCGGGGTCCCGCCGGCAGCCGAATCACAACGGCAACACTCCCGCAGAAGTTCGTACAGCAGGGCCGCTTCGCCATCAAGCCCTTCGTCCGCCGCGATCGCCACGGTAGGGCCCACCGTACAGCCGCCACTGCGAAGGATCACGGATTTCAGCGAGGGGATAATATCGTAGGGCCCGAGCGGTCCGGGATCGGAAAGGTACGCATTGGCCGCATAAAGCCGTTCCGCCGTGGGATAGGCTCCGTCTGCGGCCTGCGCCCGACGGTCATGATAAGGCACGAACTGCAAATCGACATCACAGGGCTGCATTTCGCTTCCGTCAGCCGCCCGGCGAACGATATAGGCTCCCTCGGGATAGAACGAGTGCATGTCGATATAATCGCCCGACAGCGTGACCCGCAGGGAGTCACCGGGGGCAATAGCAACATAAGGTTCCGTAGCGAACAACCTATGGTGAGACCCACAGACCTGCTCCACGCCGACAAAAGCACCTTCCGGAGCCCAGAGCGCAGGGGCGATGGAACCGTAATAGATACTCCACGCACCCTCAAGCGGTTCGTTCCCTCGATTTACGAGTGTGAGTGCATGCTCCCATCCGTCATCGCCGGGAGCGACGGTCCACCTGAGAAGCAGCCGCTCCTCAGACCTGACCGATACACAGCTACTCTGGATCAGCAGACAGAAAAGCCCCGAAAGGCTGAATAACAAATTCTTTTTCATCGTTTACCGTTGATAGACCCGTACATAATCGATGACATATTCCGCCGGGAAGATCGAGTCGTCAATCCCTTCGTAGCCGCCCCAGTCACCGCCGACGGCAATGTTGAGCTTCAGGTAGAACGCCTTGTCGAAAGGCCAACTCTCAGCGCTGCCCGAGCCGTCGTTGCGGAATGTGTAGTAAGGCACGCCGTCGATGTAGGCCTGGATATAATCCGGCGTCCACTCCATACCGTAAACATGGAATTCCGTTTCGGGGGCTTTCAGCACATAACTCGTCGTCAGCTTATTCTTGCCGTCCTCCGTGCGGTCCTTTTTATTATGCACCGAGAACCACACGATACCGGGCTCGTAGCCCACATATTCCATGATATCGATCTCTCCGTCGAGCAGGTTGTCATCGGAATGGGTGACCGGCAGCATCCAGAATGCCGGCCATACACCCCGGCCCGCCGGGAGTTTGGCCCGCATCTCGAATTTGCCATAGGTCCACGACTGGCGGCTGCTCATACGGGCCGAGATATATTTCTTGCCTCCGACAGGCGTTTCCGGCTTGTAAGCCGTGATGGTCAACATTCCGTCGCGGACCTTGGTTACGGCATAGTCCCCGTGCACGCGGTCGACATAATACTGTTCCTCGTTGTTGCCCCAGCCCGAACCGCCGGTTTCAAACCGCCATTTCTCACCCGGCTGGGCATATTCCGCCCCGGCGGCGGGTTCCTCGTCGAACTCCTCGGACCAGACCAGACGGTATTCGCCGTCGCCTTCCTCGTCCTGTTCGCCGTCAACCCACCAGTCGGGTTTCTGGAAATAGGTCGGGTCGTCCTGCATGCATCCCGTTGCCGTGGCCATGCACAGCAGGCTTATTATCCAAATCATCTTTTTCATCGTTTCAGGTCGTTATCGGTTATTTTTTCACGGTAAAACGGAAATACCAGGCATCCACATCCGTCGCCAAGCGCAGATAGAGTTCGTCGGCCGTCAAGGCCATGATCTCGAAACTGCCGCCCAACGCCGATGGATGACAGATAGCGCTGGGAAACGCCATCTCGGAAAATACCAAATAGGATGTGCCGTTGCGGTCCTCGATCTTCCATGTTTGCCCTTCGGGTTGAGTGTAATCGATGTCGCCCGTTTTGCCTGCTTCGAGGCCCATGGCCTCACGAGCGCTCCTATCGCAATAGACCGCCCCATTCGCCGACAATTCATAGGCATTGCCCTCGAAGCGGAAGATCAGTTCGTCGTCAAACATTGAATAAATGCTCATCTCGTCCACGGAAGGAGCCCACCAGTTCGGATCACGGGCCGAAAGATCGCCCTCTCCGAAATAACCGTCACGAGCGTAATCCCAGACCCAGACTTTCTGCGAACCGTCCGCCGAGGTTGTCAGCAACTTTTCCAGTTCGGAGGGTTCGGGTTCGGGCTCCGCTTCGGGCTTCGGAACGAAACGGAAATACCACGCATCCACATCAGTCGCCAGACGCAGATAGAGTTCATCAGCCGTCAGTGAGAGTATCTCAAAACTGCCACCCAGCGCCGACGGATGGCAAACAGCACTCGGGAATGCCATTTCCGAGAATTTCAGATAGGGTACGCCCTCGCGCATTTCGATTTTCCAAGTCTGTCCCTCGGGCTGCGTATAGGCAACATCGCCCGTAGGACCGTCCTCGAGGCCCATAGCAGCACGAGCACCGGCATCGCAGTAGACATAGCCGTTCGCCGCCAGTTCATACGCCTTACCTGCGACGAGGAACGAGAGCTCGTCGTCGTACATCGAGTAGTTGCGCATTTCGTTGGCGCCTGCCGGCCACCAATCGGGCTCGCGGGAGGCCAGATCTCCTTCGCCGAAATGGCCGTCCCGGGTATAATCCCATATCCAGACCTTCTGTGTTCCGTCACTCTTCGTCGTCAGCAGCTGTTCGAGTGCCAGCAGGTCGGCATCGGGCTGCGAACCTTTCACTACAAAGCGGTAATACCAGGCGCCGTATTTGTCCGATCCGGTGTCGAACCGCAACGCCAGCGTCTCCTCCGTCAGTTCCATTACCTCGTAAGCGCCGCCCAGCCCATCGGGATAAGGAGCATACGAGGGGAATCCGCCTTCGGTGAAGCTCAGCCACAGCGTCCCGGCCTCATCTGCGTAAAGGGCCCATTTCTGACCTTCGGGCTGGTTGTAAGCGATCGTTGCAGAACTGTAGGTACCCTCTTCGGGATAATTTTGCGGATCAAGGTCAGAGAGAACCGAACCGTCAGCGTAAACATAACCTTTGGCATCAAGCACATATTGCCAAGTGTCGGTAACGAACGACAGTTCGTCATCATACATCTTCATATCTTTCAGTTCGTTGGCTTTCACGGGCCACCAGTCCGGAACACGGGTCGAACTGGAACCTTCGCCGAAGTGGTTATCAACGGAATAATTCCACTCCCAGACTTTCTGTTCACCCGAACCCGTCAACAAGGCGACAATCGGGTCGTTTTCCGTCACGCGAAATGTGAAAGCAATGGGTTCGCTGGCTCCTCCTCCGCCGTAGACCTGCAATGTTCCGTCGTATTCGCCCTTCATGTAATAGCGGAGCGTGAAATCGCGGCTGCTCGATTCGACATAAGAACCGTCGGGCTTGCGGACCTTCCAGAAGGGAGAAACTCCCTGCTCATTGAACCGGAACCGGATAATATTGGGATGCTCTTTTTCCGGGGTAACCGAATAATCGGTATTCTCATTCGAGGGAATATCTCCCAGACTGTATTCCGCCTTGCTGCACGCCAGGCACAGAACGATGAACGACAGTAATATCAGTAGTTTTTTCATGGTGGAAGTCGATTAATAGGGATTTTGTTTCAAGGTGCCGTGTGCCTGATCGATCTCCGACTGCGGGATCGGCAGGTGTCTCTTGGCATCGGTGTAACCGCGGCTGCCGAGTACTTCCTCAGCTTTCCCGTAACGCACGAGGTCCCAGAAACGGTGACCTTCGAGCGCGAACTCCAGCCGATTCTCCAGCAATAGATTGTCGAGTGTCGCCGTGCGCCGCTTGGCCGCAAAGGCCGCATCATCGGGCTTCATGCCGAAGGCCCGTGCGCGAACCTGATTGAAATAATCGTCAGCCTCGTCCTGGTCGCCGTTCGTGCGCACGATCAGTTCCGACGCTATCAGCAGCGTTTCGGCATAACGCCATACGCGATAATTATTACGGAAATTCAGCTCCGGAGCGTTGCCCGTATATTTGTCGTGGCCGTCAGCTCGTCCCAGGTATTTGCGGTTAAAATAACCCGTATCGTCGTAACGGGGCGTGTAGGTCGCCTCGGGGTGCTGCTGCTGGTATTTGTCAAAGTTCAGGATAGTGGCGTCCCGGCGCGTATCGTCGCCTTCATAAGAATTATAGAGCACCTCCTCGACGGGTTCGAAACCGTAGCCGCCCGTATCCCATTCAGGACCCGAATAGCCATTGATTCCAATGAGCGTCGGGAAAACCGTGCCGCCGGCTTTCGTCGGGTTCTCCCAAGTACGGCTGCTGGGCGAATCGGTGTAGTTGACCTCGAAGATCGACTCCGAACCCCATTCGCCGTTGTCAGACCAGATGCCTGCAAAATCGCTCCGGAGCGAGTAGAGACCCGAACCGATGATTTCGCGCATATCGGTCAGCACCGCTCCGTAGCGGGATGCATCCTGCTGATACATGACCACATTGGCACGAAGCATCTGTGCAGCAGCGCGTGTGAAACGGCCCAGTTCGGCAGACTTCACGACCTTAGGAAGCCCGCTGCCCGTCAGCGCGGCGTCGAGATCGCCCACAATCCGGGCGTAGACCTCATCGGCCGAAAGTTGGTCGATCAGATAATCGGGTCCCGTCGGATTGCGGTCGTAGTACGGGACATTGCCGAAGAGTTTCCATAACCAGGTATAATAGTAGGCACGCAGGGTGTAAGCCTCGGCCTTGATTCGGCTGCGGGCCGAACCCGACATGCCTTCCGCCGTATCGACGTACTGCAACACGGTATTGGCGCGGTAAACCCCCGAGTAAAAGACGACCCAGAGGACCGACGGCGTATAGTTGGGCGTCGCGGAGAATTTGCGCATGAGCTGCAGGTAGGGAATGTCGGTTTCGTTGGCTCCTCCGACGCGCACGTCATCCGACATGACATCGGAGACGAATGTCAGCGGACCGTATTCGCCGAAGACGAAATCAGGCCATTGAAGGGGTGCATAGGCCGCCATCAATCCTTTCATCAGCGTTTCATAGTCGTCGTAATAATCTTTTTCGGGAATTTCCGTCGTGGGATTCACATTCAGGAAATCCGACGTACAGGAGACGGTTGCCGACAGGGTCAGCGCCGTCAGTATGGTCAGTATGCGTTTCATGTTCATCGTCGTTTTGAGGTTAGAAGGTGATGTTGGCTCCGATGGTGAATATGCGTGCCGTGGGGTAAACGCCGCGATCGACGCCCAGCGAAGTTCCGCCGGAGGAAATTTCGGGATCGAAGCCCTCGTACGACGTCAGGGTCCAGAGATTCTCGGCCCCGACCCAGAGGCGCAGTCGTTCAATATGGACTTTGCGAAGCAGCACCGAAGGGAATGAATAACCCAACTGAAGGCTGCGCAGACGGAGGAAGGAGCCGTCATGCACATAAAGGTCCGATGACTGCCAATTGGTAGCGTCGACATTGCGGGAAAGACGCGGGATACGGGTCGAAGAGCCGGGCCCCGTCCAGCGGTCGAGCATATAGCGCGGCATGTTGAGATAGGGATAGTCCGACCGGTAGGAGGCATCGAAAATGTCGTTGCCGACCGTGGCGTTGAAGAACGCCCCGAGATCGATGCCTTTCCAAGCTACTGCAAGGTTGAAACCGAAGGTCCAGTCGGGGGCACCCTTGCCGATTTTCACACGGTCGGCATCGTTAATCACTCCGTCGCCATTGCAGTCAACAAACCTCACGTCGCCCGGGCGTGCATCAGGCTGGAGCATTTCGCCCCGGGAGTTGACATAGTCAGCGACTTCGTCGGCTGTCTGAAAGATGCCCGCCGTGCGCATGCCGTAGAAGAAGGGAAACGGCTCACCGTTCTCGGCACGGGTGATGGTACCGATATTGCCCAACACGGTGTCGTAATTGGCCCAGCCGTTCTGGTTGCCCAGGCGGATCAGCCGGTTGCGGATATAAGTGGCATTGCCGCCGATGTCGAACGAGACTTTCGACACATGGAAACGGTAGCGGAGGTCGATCTCCACGCCGCTATTTTTCATGTCGCCCACATTACCGTAGGGCCGGGAATTACCGATGTATTGCGGCAACGGAATGGTCATCAGCATACCGTTTGTACGCTTGTTGAAATAGTCCACCGTCAGCGACAGCCGGCTGTTGAAGAACGTGGCGTCGATACCAACATCGAACTGCTCGGACTCTTCCCATTTCAGGCCGTCATTCGGATAGCCGCTCGGCGTAGCACCGGGGGCTAATGTATTCAGTCCTCCGGGGCCGAGGATGTAGTCGGTACCACCTGTCACGGTTGAAATGTAGTGGAACGCACCGATCGACTCGTTACCATTCAATCCCCAGCTGGCGCGAAGCTTCAGCGAGGAGAGGGCCTTCGAGCGGTTGGCCATGAAGGCTTCGTTGGTGAGGTTCCATCCCAGAGAAACCGACGGGAAGGTAGCCCATTTATGCGCCGGGCCGAAATTCGACGATCCGTCACGACGAAGCGTAAACTCGGCCATATAACGTTCGTCGTAATTGTAACTCACGCGGCCGAACCATGACAGCAGCCGGTGGTCGGGCGAGGGCGCTCCCCAGGCACTGCGCGAATTGTCGTCAGATTCGGTCGTGTCGATCCACGGCTGCGAGGGGTCGCTGATGTCATAACTCGAACCGCCGACATTCTGTGAATGCGAAGACTGCGCCGACTGGCCCAACAGAACCGTCAACCGATGCCGTTCGCCCAGCACACAATCGTAGGTCAGCGTGTTTTCGACCTGCCATGTGAAGAGCCGTTCCATACTCGACCAGACCGACGAACGGTCGGCATAAGTATAACGCCCCAGATAATAGGGCATCTGATAACCGTCGTTGCTGCTGAAGACCAGTTCCGTGCCGTAGGATGATTTAAATTTCAGTCCTTTATAGAGTTCAATCTCGCCCCAGATATTGCCGATCAGTTTGTCAGCGGCGGACTTGTCGCCCGGCAGGTGCAACTGGGCAATCGGGTTAACCATGTTGCCGAAATTGTCGCCTGCGATGGCAAAGACCCGGCCCGAAAAATCAGTCACGGCCGTAGGATGCTCGTTGAGCACCTCCTCGGGGTTGTCGGCATAAACTCCCATGATCGGGGACATCGAAACGGCACTGCCCAGCACGCTGCCGCGTTCGCTGTTCTCACCGATGCTGCGCGACACGGTGCGCGAATAGGCCATATTGACACCAGCGCGCGCCGAACGGAAAAAGCGTTGGTCGGGTTTCTCGAAAAGGGTATAGTTCGTATTGGCCCGGACGCTATAACGGTCATAGTTCGACCGGTTGACATCACCGCCGATGATACCTTCGTTATACAGATAACCGAACGACAGGTAGTAGTTTACCTTATCGTTGCCGCCGCTGACGCTGGCCTGATGCTCCACGACAGGCGCATTGTAGTTGAAGAGTTCCTTCTGCCAATTCGTGCCCTTGCCCAGCGCTGCCGGGTTCTCGTAGATCGGGGACAGGCCGCTGTTCATATTCATCTCGTTCATCATCACAGCGTATTCATGGGCGTTGAGCACGTCCTTCGTACGCCAGGGGCTCTGCCATCCGTAGGAGAACGAGTAATCGACCGACGTGCGGCCCTTGTTACCCTGACGGGTCGTGACCAGAATGACGCCATTCGCACCGCGGGCACCGTAAATGGCAGCCGACGCGGCGTCCTTGAGGACCTCGACCGAGAGGATGTCGGCCGGATTAAGGTAGTCGATATTGCTGCTGACGGGCATCCCGTCGACAATGTAGAGCGGATTGCTGTCGTTGATGGTCCCCACGCCGCGGATGCGTACACGGACCCCGGAGCCGGGCTGACCGGAGCTCTGCGTGATGTTCACACCCGACACCATGCCTTTCAGCACATTATCGATGCGAGTGCCCGTCACACGTTTCAGGTCGTCGCCCTTCACGCTGCTGATGGCCGCCGTGACGACGCTTTTACGCTGAACACCATAGCCGACCACCACCACATTTTCCAACGTCTGGACATCGTCTTTCAGGACGATCTCCAACGTCCGGTCCGAATCGGCCGGAAGAGTTACCTGCTGCTTCTCATAGCCCATATAGGAGACCTCGAGCCGGTCGGCGCCGGCGGGCAGCTGCAGGTAGAAACTGCCGTCCGAAGCGGAGGTGGTTCCCACCGTCGGGAACTGCGGCAACACGATCGTCGCCCCGGTAACGGGCCGTTTTTGCTCGTCGACCACGATACCTTGTATTTTCCGCTGTGCGGAGGAAGCGGGTGCGGATCGCCGGGGACGAAAGACAGAAATCTTCCGTCCGTCGATCTGATAAGTCAGGTCAGTCCCTGACAACAGTTGTCGCAGGGCCGTCTCGAGTGTCACGTCGTCGACGTGCAGGGAGACCTTCAGGTTCGGATCAACGTCGTTGTCGCGCAGGATGATCGAACAGCCGCTTTGTTCGCCGATCCGGTTGAGTATCCGAACGACCGGCTGCTCCTCGACATGAATCGTGATCCGGACATCGGACCGGGATTGCGCCGCGGCCGGCAGCCCCCAGAACAGCAGGCACCCGACCAGCAGCAACTGCCGATACAGGGCATTTTTCAGGTTCAGGTAGAGTTTGTTCATTGTATTGTGATTGGTTTAGGTTGTGATGCGTTATCAATTCCGGTCCGTGAGCCGGAGTGTTCCGTCGGTCGTCGTCCAGACATATTTCCGGTCCACGTCGATATAACGGAGTATCTCGTCGAGCGAGAGGCGCAGGTCAATGCTTCCCGAGAAAGACTCACGGGCAGCTTTTTCACTGCGAACCTCGATACGGATGTTGAAGTGGCGCTGAAGTTTCTCCAGTATCTCCGGGAACGGCGTGTTGATAAACGACAGGCGTCCATTGACCCAGTCCGCCGCCAGCGTGGTCACAGCCGGATGGGATTCGAACAGCCCTGAGGCCCGGTCGAACCGCGCCTGCTGGTCAGGAAGGAGCGAAAGGCGGCGTCCGTCGGCGGCGGCTACCTCCACGCTCCCCTTGAGCAGGTCGACCTCGACGGTCCGGGCATCGGCGTAGGCCTGCACGTTAAAGGAGGTTCCCAGCACCGTGACATCCAGCACGTCAGTCCGGACGGTGAAAGGGCGTCCGGCATTGCGCGTAACCTCGAAATAGCCTTCGCCTTCGAGCCGCACCTGACGGCTCTTGCGACCGAAATCGCCGGCATAGATTAGTTTGGAGCCGGCATTGAGCCATACCAGGGAGCTGTCGGGCAGCATGATCTGCGAACGAGTGCCTGCCGGGGCTGTCACTTCGCAAAGGCCCGGATCTACATCGGGACGGAGTACGAAGAGTGAGGCGGCTCCCAATACGATACCGGCTACAAGAGCGGCGGCAACGCGTATCCAGCCGGGAATCTGCCAAGGTGTCAGCGTGCGGCGGGATGCAGCAATCCGCTGTTCCACCTCACGGTATCGGATCTTCTTATCAGCCTCGAAACGGGGAATGAGCGACTGAGCGTAAAGGCGGCTCAGCTCCTCGAAGCGCCTGCGGTGCTGTTCGTCGCTGTGTACAAACTCGAGAAACCGGGCGGCTTCCGAGTCCGACAGGTTCCCGGTCAGGTAGTCAATAATCAGTTCTTCAAAATATTTTTCCATCTTGTTAGGGTTTGCATGCACAATAAATACGCACGCAGGTCCCGCATCGTTTAGCAGAACCCGCCGTTTTTTGTTCAGACGGATAATTAGGATTTGAAGAAGGTCGTGAAAAGATAGACCGTCAGCAACGGTCCCAGTTCGATACGGAGCCGGTCGAGGGCATTCTTGATGTGAACCCTCACCGTGACGGGATTGATCTGCAGATTCTCAGCAATCTCTTGGGCAGACTCTCCCCGGTAGAAATATTGTTCGAAGACGGCTCGACAGCGTTCAGGAAGCGTCTCGACGACAGCTTGGATGCGTGCCTCTACTTCCTGTGCGGACAGCACCTCGAGCGGATGGGCATCTGTAAGGCACTGTTGTTCAGCAAACAACAATAGTTCTCGTTCATATCCCTCCCGTAGCCGACGGCGGAACAACTGCGAGCGAATATGGCTGATACAGGCATTCCGGACGCTATTGACAAGATATCCGTGCAGGGGTGCACGGTAACGGCCGCGATGTTCCCATATATTGACAAAGACATCGTTGACAAGCTCTTCGGCACTCACCGGATCGGGAACATAGGTCGCCGCACAGGCGCATAGGTAAGAGAAATAGACATCGTACAGAGCCGCGAACGCCTGTTCGCTGCCCCGATTAAGTCCATCAATAATATCCTTCCCTACCGTTTTCATGAGCGGTCAGAATTTACATGGGATTCGCTGGATAAAGATACACAGACAAAATGAATCCGCCAACGACCCTATTTATTTTTAATACGCTTCCGGAGATAGATCCGTTTATATCAATACGGGATATTGTGAATATGAACAACGATTTTTTATAGAAAATGGTATCATAATAAGGCAGAAAGAGGATCAGACAATGTTGTAAATCTAAAGCAAAATGGATGAACTGCGTGGCAAAGGATGATAATCAGACAAATATCAGGATTTACAAATTTCGTGCAAGTATAAAATGAAATCCACCCTCAGAAAGAGGCAATCTCCGCTTCGAAAAAAGTTTGTTTGAGGATAGTAAAAACAAATACGTTATAGAAATCCCTATTTATATCCAAGAATTTAACACATGAACAGAAAATCGAAGATAAAAAAGATTTTGTGTTCCATTTGTGTTCCAGTAAATGAAATCAGCCACCTGCAGATTTTTGCAAGTGGCTGATTCTCTGTTGTCGGGGTGACTGGATTCGAACCAGCGACCACACGCCCCCCAGACGTTCCTCCAAATAAGCATCTCGCTATATTACAGCGATTTACAAAGGAACATACTCTGCGGTTTACACGTTGGTTTACACGGTTGTAAAAACCATGATTGGTTAATAAATAAGTTAAACAATTGTAAATCTTACAAATACAAATAGAAAAAACATTGTCAAACGTTCAAAAATCGGCGCAAAATTTTCCCCTCCTGCCGCTTCTCTGTTTTTATCAATTTTCAGTAGCTTTGATTTCTATAAATAAAAAATCCCCGACCGCATGGCCGAGGATATATCTTTATATGAACTGCTCTAAATATTTTTCATTGAACCCTGCTAACGGGAATTTGAAATCTTTTTGCGTTCCATCCGTTGCCGTATATGTAAAGCTAACGGCGTCACTTTTGTTGTGAACGGCAAACAGGTTTACGCTCTCTGCGGAATTTGAAAACTCAATAACGTTAGGCATGATTAGCGTTATATCTCCATGTATGTCGTCTAATGGACAAGACATTGAAACTATCGGCTTCCCTCGTCTTTGGAATGTCATTTTTACGGGTTTCTGCTGGTCGATGTCCAATGCAAAGAAATAGTAAAAGGTAAACGGGACGGTTTCATCTTCTTTTCTTCCGACGAATAGGCAAACTCCGTCATAATCATTATAGGCTACGGATTTGGCAATGTAGGATATTTGGTTGTCGTCCCGTTTCTCCTTGCCGATTTTTCATTCTGTTTTTGGTGTTTTATACATTTTAGCTAAAATTTGTATTGTTAAATAAATCTCTGATTATGATATAAATATACGAAAAATTTATGAGATATGCAAGTAAAATAGAAAGGACAAACTTGTGCAGAGGGTCTATAAGTTAACCCTTTTGCACAAGTCTGTCCTTTGATTGTTATTGTGGCGTTAAAAATTATATCCGACAATCCGAGAGGCATAGCTTCTCCATTCATCAGCCGCTTTATAGGCATCCACAGATGCCATTGGAACATAAATCGTTGCATTAAAACTATTGCTGGATTCAAAAAGAGGAGGATTCGTCGCTTTGCAATAAAACGACTGTAATTTAGGACAATCAGCAAAAGCTTGGGACCGAATTTCTTTAACGCTGGCAGGTAATGTTATCGTTGTTAAACTGCGACAGCCATCAAAAGCGCTCTTATCTATAATCTTAACATTATCACCGATGGTAATAGAGCTTAAATTTTCACAATAACGAAAGCTACCATTGCCTATTCTTGTAACAGAGTTCGGAAGAATTATTGTTTTCAGATTGAAGCATTCGTAAAAGCTGCCGCTTTCAGTTGCATTTCCGTCAAGGGTTATTTTACCTTGACCTCCGACATAGGTATTTGCCACAATATTGGCATTGACTCCGAATATTCTGTTCGGAGTTATGATTTTACCATCTGTGCTTGTATAGTAAACGGTGTAATCGCTTACGACATCAGCGGGCATAGAGATATAATCGGAAATCATGCTATTGTTTCCATCCGAAATAAATAGAGTAGCACTTGCATTGTTATATCCTTGCCAATAAGAAGCATTCAAGTTCTTTCCCGACACTTTCAGTGTAATAATGCCGTTCTGCGTGTCGGCTGTAAAATCGAGAATAGGTAAATCGACAAATGAAACGCTACGAGTTTGTGTATAAACAGCTTTCATCGTTACTGCGTCATTCCAAACTTTTTCCAATTCGCTAACAGCATCTTTGGGGGAAATCATAAAATCGAACTCGGCGATCCCCTCATCTTGGTCAACGATTTTTTTCATTACCGCTTGACCGTCGCTGTACCGAGGAATGTACGAAACCGATTGAATGCGTTTCAGCAAAGCTGTTATACTGTCTTCCAAATCCGACACCCGACCATCCAAAGCCAAAATTTTGTCGTTAATTTCCTGCTCCAACGTAGTAAGACGGGTTTCGACGGAGGAAATTTTATCATGCAACGTTGTGGTCTCCGTATCTATCCGATTGTTGATTGTTGTAATTTCATCGGCAATTTTCTTGTCGATAAGACCGTTGTTCGTTTCGATGGCTGTCTTAATTGCGTTCGTATAGGCTTCTGTCAGTTCCGTTTTTGCGGTTTCCAATGCCGTATTTGTCGTGTCGATTTCTTTTTGCAAACGGGTCGTTTCCTCGGAAATTTCATTGCTCAATATTTCATAATTCTCGTTGATTTTATTCTCTAATCGTTCGATTTCTTCGGTCAATGCTTTTTGCAAGGCTACGTCTCCATCCACAATAGCTTTTTGCAATGCTTTTTCACTATTGGCAATGGCTTCTTTCAACAAGGCTTCTTTCTCCTTTATTGCTTCATCGAGTTTCTTATCTCCACCCGTAATTGCATTCTGTAACAGTTGTACCTTTGCGTCGATTGCGGCTATATTATAGTAATTGGCCAACTTTTCATTGACCCAATCTTTCATTGTGGCTATGCAGTTGTCTATGGCAGAGGATATGGCAGAGGTGTAGGCTGCTGTTATTTCATTTTTTGCAGTCCCGATAGCGACCGTATAAGCGTCCGTTATCTCTGTTACTCTCTGCCCTATCTCTTCCTGCAATCCAGCGACGGCAGTTGCAATATCCGTTTCAATTTTTTCGTTCAGTCGCGTTTCGAGATCAGTAATGCTTTTATTGATTGTCTCAATATTGGTACGAATGGTGGCAATGTCTGCAACCAATCCGTTATATTGGGTCAGCGTCGTAAATGTTGCCGTAACCCAATCTTTCTGCATATCTATTTTGCCGTCCAAATAGGAAATCTTCTTTTCCAATTCAGTATCGGCTGACTGCAACGATTCTATCAAGGAGTTGAATGAATCTATCTTATTCTGAATTTCCTGCTTATAGGCATTCAGTTGTGAAACGACATCGGCCAACCGCTGCGAAAAATCGGTTTGCAGGGTGTATTCCAACGCCTTGATTTTCACATCCACATCTGACATGGATTGTTCCAAAGTGCTTACTTTACCTTGTAACGTGGTAATGTAACCTTTGATTTCCGTATCGGCTTGCTGAAGCAACGGCAATGAGGTTTGAATGGCTGCGATTTGCGATTCGATTGACGGAATGCGGGTATTTTCCAAATTGTCTAACCGCTTTTTGATTTCTGAATCGTCGTACTCCTTGCTGCATCCGAATAGCAACAAGCTGCACATCAATAGGGATAATAGTTTTTTCATAATCATTTGGTTTCAAAATATTTAATAAATACAGTTTTGAAAATTTCATCAAAAGAATGTTCGTTATTATTCATTGCTCGGATGTAGCTTTGAGCATATAATCCAATCCACCACGATACTCCGTCTTCATCTTGCATATTCCATCCGTTTGCTTGAATGGCTTGCTCTGTCCATGTTACCATGAATCGTAAGATTGTCGAATATGGAAGATTGACCGCACCCATAGTAATTAAATTGTTAGCCATATCGGCAATTTGCGGTTCGATACTTTTTTTCTGACTTTTCAGGGCTACTTTCGTCGAGAGGCAGTATATTTCTGCTTCCCTCTCAATACCAAATGGGAATATCATAAGGATACACGGACATCTCCAACCCAAAGATGTAGTTAGTAATTAAAGAAAGCGCAGGGCTGATGACTTATTTTAGTGCGACAGGTCGTAGGAAACCTAATAGATAAAATAAGCAACAACCCCGCGCCTATATCCGTGTGGATACGACGGGAGGGCAATGCCACTTATTCTCTCTATGCTTGGAATTTCCTACGTTCGTCGCACGAGAATAAAGTTACACTTCCGTAATTCAGTATGTCTCCTACAAAAGTAGAAAACATTTACAGGAAATGCAATGGCAATGCACCTCTTTTTCGGGATTGTTGCAGATTCAAATTTCGGATTAAAGTTTCAGAAAATCAAGATTGACATTCTAAAAAGTTCTTCATTGGTTGGGATATTCCGTTATACAGAACAAGCCGACATATTCCCCTTAATCGGGAGTTGCAAATCATTCCAACCCGCAATTATCGAGAATATGCCGACTTAAAATCTGTTTTGACGGTTTGGTAATAGCTGTAAGGATTACAAGTAACCGATAATCAGCCGACCGACCAACCGAGTATATAGAGTGTTCCGCACGTTATCCTGCGGCTATCTTTTGTATTACGCTGTCCATACAGATAGCCTGTCCGCTGGCTAATCTTCCCCACCAACAGCACCCGTATTCGTCGATGATAACCTCTCCCTCCCGTTTCAGACGTTCGGCCAGCCAACCGTCAATCAACCACCATTTCATGACATCACCCACAAAGGGATAGATATATTCTTCGTCGATTTTCCCTGCTTGGATTAACTCCTCGATAACCGTGCTTTGTCCCCATAAAACATGAATGTCCGTAATCCGTTTGGCTCTCTCTTGTGTTTCGTACATAGCGATTAAGTTTCTGTTTATCGCTTATCAGTAGTAATCTAACTTCATGTAATATCAATAATCTTATGCTGTTATATGGTTTCAGGCTTGAATAGGGGTGGCCTGTTTTATGTGGAATCCTATTATATGTAATGGATAAAAATTCGGTTTCCCATCCGAAAATGGGGAGGGGTGAAAAAGGAATAGTATCTTCACGGTCGGCCTATCAAATCAAAACGCCCCGACTGTGAAATCGGGGCGTCTGAATGAAAGTATATTATGTGAGTAGAAAAGATTGTGAATGTAGCTTATTGGCCTTTATCGGGTCTTGGGTGCATAGGACTTTGACAAAATAAGCCAGCGACACGGATTCGGGAATCATCTTGCACC
>ERZ827528.2227-NODE-2227-length-18229-cov-3.623143_pt1 | contig 18229 bp, 25 predicted proteins | sample MGYA00519768_ERZ827528 | MGnify/ENA primary metagenome ERZ827528 (study PRJEB31778, sample SAMEA3449343) | human gut metagenome | biome: human gut; feature: human-associated habitat; material: faeces | place: United Kingdom | collected 2010/2012 ...
AGAAGGCATAAAATTTGTGCCGGGTAAAGCGCGCAGAAACGACATGTACCGGGCGCCTATGGAGCGAAAGCAACGCAGCAGGACGTATATTTTATGCCTTCTGTTCGTCTTCCTTGTAAACTGAGGGTAATGAGTATAATAACAATAATTATTAATATCTAAAAAGAAAAGGTGGTTTGTCTGACAATTTTCCGTTTATGCGGTGCAAAGCCGGGTCAGCGCAGATTAGGAGCAGGTTCAAAATATTTATTATTGTATACAAACAGGACTTCATTTTTCATTCTTACAACAGTAAACGTATCTCCTGCATCTGATGTAATATAAATATCTTTTGGGAGCATGCTGTACTGAGAGGACCAGCGGTAGCTCTTTTGAAAGGGAAGCTCAAATCGGTCATTGCGTTTAAAGTACAATCTGTAAACGTTTTTATCTTTGTGTATAAGGTAAAATAAAATACTTAATAGACCGTTTTGCGATGCCAATATTAGCGTGCCGTCAAATTTTTCTTCCTTGCTTATTAACTGGTCGCTTTCAATTACGAATTTATTTCTGCGGACATTTATAATAAATTTAAGAGTTTTTACGGTTTGAAGGACAGCGGTTACTACAAATATACCTACCAGGATTACGGAGAATATCATATCAAGAAGGATTGTTGAGTCAGAAGATTTCATCTTCTGCAAAATCCAAAATAATAGTAATATTACCGGGTATACGCAAATAAGCATTATGCTTTCCCGAAAAATTTTTCTATTTAAATCCCTTCTGATTTTATATAGCGTTAATGTCTCTTTTTCCATTAAATGTTCCCCCAATTAGCGTTTTAAATTATATTTGACTAAAGACAAAAGTGAAGTTAGAAAAAAGACATATTAGTATAATACTATAATCGCAATTATGCTGTCAATCAAGCAACGCAGGGATGCAAAAAATAGTCAGGTCCACACCTGATGAAACGTAAAAATGGAAAGGGTTAAATGCCTGACTGTGTTTGCTTATCTCCTTTAAAAGAGTTATGCGGCATAAAGGAGATATTTGGCGTGCAAATAAGCCGGGTCAGTGCAGATTAAAAGAGGGTTCAAAATATTTATTATTGTATACCATAAATATTTTGTTTTTAAATTTTACAATAGTAAATGTGTCGCCCGCTTCGGAGGTAATATATAATTCTCTTGGCCCCATTGAATACTTTGCAGACCATTTATAGTATTTCGTAAATAAAATCTTATATGTGCCGCTGCGATTAAAAATTAATGTAAAATAGTTATTATCGCAGTCAGCTCTGTACTTTGATTCCCATATGCTATGTCCTGTATCGGTTAACCATCGGTAATCGGTATTTTCTTCTTTCGCTACCAATACCTCTGTTACTAATTTATACTTTCTGTTCCAAACATTTATAATTAATTTAAAAGTTGTTACAATTTCATATATAAAAAGCGCTCCAAAGGCGGCTGTAAGTATTTTCATGACTATTTTTTCAAGCAGGGTGTCCGCATCAGAATTACCATATATTTGTATAGCCAACAAAGTAAAAAACAGAAATCCTACGACAAAAAATTCCCATAAACCGGCGATAAGTTTTCTATTTATATCCTTTTTGATTTTATGTAATGTTAATGCTTCTTTTTCCATTGATACTATCCATATAATTATAATTCTAAAATAACGCTTTAAATAACAGGCTTAAAGCAGGGCGGGTGAAGGCTGAAATAGTTTATTATTATAAACCATCAAGATTTGATTGTTTATTTTAACTATTGTAAAAGTATCTCCTATGTCGGAAGTTATAAATATTCCTCTTGGCCGCATAGCATGCTGGGAAGACCATTTGTAACACTTATGGAAGGGCAGCTCGAATTTTTCATTGCATTTAAAAAATAATCTATAGACGCAGGGATCTCCTTGCAAAATATACCATAGGCCGTAGCGTAAGTAACCCTCCTTGGATTCATTTTTGCTTATTAACTCGTCCGTTTCAATTTTGATTTTTCCCTTATGGACTTTTATTATTAGGTCAAAAGTTTTGGCGGCCTGTGTAATAAAAATGATTATAATGGGCAATAGTATAATTGCAAAAATGGCATATCCTAATATGCTTAGGGGTATTTTAACAGCAAGCAGCCCAAGCGCCAGGCCTAAAAGTAATATTACTATTAATAAGATAAAAAGCCAGGCGCTTAGATGGGTGCTCGTAAGACAGTAATTCTAAAAAATTACTATTTTGCGGCATCTGTCTGACAGGGTTGGAAAACAACTACGAAAAGAACGATGTCGAGTCGAAAGACTTAACATCGTTCTTTTTCTATCTCAAAATCATTGAAATTACGGAGGTTTTACCATGAAACGCCTATTATCTTGCGAGTTTAACTTTGATACGGTCTGCGTTGAACTGAAGTTCTCAGATGGCGCTATGATTGCCATTGATACCATTGCGGTTGAAAACGAGGTGGCAGACAATATGTATCAGCGGTCAGAGCTTGACTATCTTATCTACAATGACCCGATTGCATACGCCGATTTGATACTCAACGGCAATCCCGAAGCCTACCTAAAGGCAGTAACAGAATACAAACCACTTGATTGATTTTTCACGCCCCAAGGTCAACTCGGGGCGTGTTTTAAAAATGTTACACTTTAATGCGATAAATTTCGCCAAACAGCTTGAAAAATTCCGTATCTCCATGGTATAATGTGTGTACACACATAGAGTGAAGATTGAGGTGATGCAGATGAAGCTAATCGAAGTTAATCAAGTAAACGATACTCTTGCCGAAATGGTTGCCCTGTTTCGGGTAGAGCTGCGTTCATATAAAGGCATTGTATCTAAGCCGAACATTGAAGCGGGGCGAGAGGAAATGGAAGAATATCTTTCTGCCAAGTTCCCGGTATTTGCAGCTCTTGTGGATGGCGAATACGCAGGATATGTGGTTTGCCGTATTGACAGCAAGGTTGTATGGGTGGAATCCATCTTTGTCAAAGAGGAATACCGCCGTCACGGTGTTGCTACCGCTTTGCATAGTAAAGCAGAGGAAATCGCTGCTTCTTATGGGGATGATACTGTTTACAATTACGTTCACCCCAACAATCACCGCATGATCGAATTTCTGCGGAAGCGTGGTTATACGGTTTTGAATCTGATTGAGATTCGCAAGCCGTATCAAGACGAGAAACTGACACAGGTTATTCCTGTGGGAGAGCATGAATTTGATTACTGAGAGGGATAGAAATGTACAACATCCAAGGTGAACTGAATAAGCTGGGCATAGCCTGCGAAAGCACTTCTATATTGCAGGACAAGGATGGTGTCACCGTTGCCAGGATTACAAGCGGGGAGAAATCCTATGTGATCAAGTGCTTCCAAAAGGATGAACACAAGAGAGAATTAAAGAATTATCAGCTTTTGGCATCCCTTGATATTCCTACCATCGGGGTAATTGCATCCACGGATTCTGCGCTTCTCCTGGAGGACATTGATTACAGCCCAACCTATCGTTTGGGTATCAAGGAAGATATGTCCGATCCAGAGGTTGCCCGTCGTGTTGCCGTGTGGTACAGGCAACTTCACAGCCAGGGATATGATTATGTTTGTCAGCACGGAGAACCCATGTATGACGAAGCCGACTTCTTTACCACCGAAAATATCGCCTGCATCAAGGAAAAGACTGGAACCCAAGATACACTAGCGTGGGTGCTTTTGGAACAGAATTTTTCTGCCATCGACGATCTGCTTCTCAAGGTCAGACGGACGCTGACCTACAACGACTTCTACTATACGAATATGGTCGTTGCCAAAGACAAGTCCTCTGCACTGATGTTTGACTACAATCTGTTGGGTAAGGGTTATGCCTATACAGATGTGCGAAATGTGCTATCCTCTCTGTCGGAAGAAGCCGGGAAAGCCTTTCTCAATGAATACGGCACATTTGACCCGATAGAAAAGGCATTGGACGATGTTGTAAGTGTAGTTGTCACGCTATACCTCGCTTGCCAGCGTGACGAGTTCCCTTGGTGGGCGCAGGCGTTACTTGACGAACTTGATACCACCTTTATCGAAAAGATAGAGTATCTGCGGAGGTTGCTATGAAAAAGACTGCTGTAACTCCATGTGGTATCGGTCAAGAAAGATTGCGATATTGGGGAGAAGCTGTTAAGGTCGGCGTTACAACAGGCAATGACGAATAGAAGTATGTGGAGTTAAGAGAGCTTATGCCCTACTATTGGGGAAAAGCCTACAAATGAAAATAGGTGGAGAGCAGTGTATGGCAGATAACAGAAATCGAAAGCGACCGATATGTGGAGGCACCGGACAAGTCCAGCGGTAAACGCAAACAGAGGGTACATATCGAATATGACCTTGTTGGCTATATTCCCGTGGATGAACTTATAAAAGCGAAACAGGCATGACCGAAATCATGCCTGTTCCAAGAAATTCACATATTACTGTTTTACGACCACCGAGCATTTGCCAGGATATTATTTGTTTTAAATCCCTTTTAATTTTATATAAGGATAAGGTCTCTTTGTCCATTAAGCTTTCCCCCGATGGCATTTTTTATATTGTATTTGATCGGAGACAAGAATAGAAACCCTGCGACAATTTACGCATAATATGATATTGCAAACCAGGGCTTATGTCAAATACATAAGGCAAACGGGAGTTTAAGCATAGCGTATTGATTTCCTGTGTGCGCAAAAGCAATTATTCTGTCCGTTCTTAATAGGGAATATGGAATATGTCAAAATGCAAAGCCGGAAATATAAGCGTGGCTTTTGATAATTAATAACTATAACCAATTAGAAACGGGCGGTTTATTAAATGCTTTGGCAAGCCGCCTTGTTTTCTGACAATTCCTTTTATGCAGTGCAAATAAGCCGGGTCAGCGCAGATTAGGAGCGGGTTCAAAATATTTATTATTGTATACCATTAGAACCTCATTTTTAATTTTCACGATAGTAAACGTATCACCTACATCTGATGTGATAAATATTTCTCTCGCTCTCATTGAATACTGCGAAGACCAGCGATAACTCTTTTGATAGGGCAATTCAAATTTGTCATTGGCTTTAAAATACAATCTGTAAACGTTTTTATCTTTGCGTGTTAAGAAAAATATAGTTAGATATAACGCATTTCGCGGCGGAAACAGCAGTAATCTGTTGGGCTTATCCTCCTTGCTTATTAATACGTCAGTTTCAATGCGTACTTTTTTTATGGCATATATTATAAATCTGACAGTGCCTATAGTCTCAGCAATGGCGGCAAAAGTAAAAACAGACAGCATAAGGACGGCAAATATTATATCCAGCAGAGGGGTTGAGTCAGAGATAGTCATCATATGTATCATCCAGCATACGAGGCCTATTGTTAGGAACTCACAAATAAACGCAATGCACCTTTGAAAAATTTTCCCATTTAAATCCTTTTTGATTTTATATAGCGTTAAGGTCTCTTTTTCCATTAAATGTTCCCCCAATTAGCGTTTTAAATTATATTTGACTAAAGACGAAAACAGGTAAATTCAGCATCCAGCATATGCTATACCATTGTAATCTAAGGCCGCTTTCCTATGCAGAAACTGTTAAAGCGTACCTGGTTAAAGCAGAGCGGAGGAAGGCTCAAAATATTTATAATTATATACCAGCTCTATTTCCCTGTTCAATATTACTAATAGAAAGTTATATCCGACATCTGAAGTTATAAAAAGCTCTTTCGCTTGCATTGCGTACAATCGGGACCATCTGTAACTTTTTATAAAAGGAATTTCGAAGGTTTCATTGCGTTTAAAATATAATCTATAGGGTTTATAATGCATCGCTCCTACAAATCTGGGCGTTTCTTCTTCCTTTCCTATTAATTCATCTGTCTCCAGCGTGAATTTACCCATTTTGATTAGTATTGTTTGTACAATAATGAAAACCGCATATAATAATATAACGCCGGACAGAAGAGAGACCATCGCAATAATTATTATATCGCCAATAATGTTGTCGCCATGGACAAAATTAATATATATTATAAGCATAAGCGCAATGAAAGGCAGACAAATAACGCTTATTAAAGCCAATGCTTTGATGTCTGCTGTCACCATATTCATCAAGTCTTTTTTTATTTTGAATAAAGATAAAGTCTCTTTTTCCATTACAAAGAATCCGGTTCGGCTGTTATCCAGGCTGCATTTTTTAGATACCTTGCTTAGAAGAGATTAAATTCAATTAATGTGTATTTTTCTCTTAAAGGAGTATCCTCCCAGCCAGAAGCGTTTTTTCTATAGTAAATAATAGTATTCTCGTCAAAGGGGAATTCAACATCTTGGGGAGCGTCGCCTAAAAAGGTAACGCTTTCTAAGCCGCTGTTAAAGCTGTAATCAACAATGGTATCAACGCTTGGCGGTATTACAACATTTTTTAATTTGCTTATGGGGCAGAAAGAGGCGTATGAGCCTATCTTTTTTATTCCGTTTTCAAAAATAACGCTGGTTAGGGGACAGCCGTAAAATACACTGCCGTACCATGTATCAATATTCTTTGTAATATATACTTTTTTGAGCGACCGGCAGTACATAAAAGCATTTTCTCCTAAAAATGTCAGGCCTTCGGGAAGCCGGATTTCCTCCAGAGCCGTGCACCTGTAAAATGCCAGATCCTGAATGTAAGAGAGGCTGTCGTTAAATATGACCTCTTCTAAATCATAGCAGAAGGAAAAGGCCATCGGCTGGATATTTAACATTTGGGAGGGCATTACGACCTTTTCGACATTTTTTCTTGTAAAAGCGCCGATCTGTATTGCCACAACCGGATTCCCGTCAATCTCTTCGGGGATTATGACGGTCTTGGAATCTCCGATGTATTCTTTAATCAGCGCTTGTCCATTATCATTAATGATATACAGGAATTCAGATAAGGGATTTGCTTTTAAGCTGTCATTTCCGCAGGCGCTGAAGGGAAGAACGAGAAGTACGGTAAGAACGAACGCAAATAGTTTTTTCATTATATTACCCCCATATTTATTAAGTATATATTATTTAAACCATTAATGCAATACCCATTTGGTTCTGTCCTGAGAATATTTTATAAAGAGCGAATTTAATTAGAACAAGCGCGAAAAGAGTAAAACCCTGCATATTGATACAAATATAAATTAAAGGACTTCGCCCCAATTATAAAGAAAAAACACTTGACAAAGCGGCGTGTTCCTGATATCATGTTCACAAATAAGCGAATATGCATACAAAATACTTGCTTGGACGGGATTAATTTATTATGCGGCCCGGCTTCCAGCTTATTAAAACGGAGAGTAAAATAATGAACAATTCCAGTCTGCCTTTTGGAGAGTATGTCAAGCAAAGGCGCGAACAATTAGGCAAAACCATGAGAGGGCTTGCTGCCGAGATAGAAATATCTCCTGCTTATTTATGCGATATTGAGAACGGCAACCGCAAGGCGCCCGAACGGTTTTTGGACAGATTTGTAAAAGCTTTAAAAATTACCGACCCTGATGAACTGAACGGCTTTTATGATTTAGCGGGCGTAAGTCAAAATGGGCGTCACAGTGATATTAACACTTATATTGATGCGCTTCCGTCCGCGCGCATGGCTCTCAGAACGGCCAGGGACAGAAATTTCACCGACCAGGATTGGCTGGAACTTGTTAAAATTATCAAAGAGAGAAAGTCTTAGGATATTTTTGCGGGGTAACGCTTGTGCAGCTTAATTACAGACAAAAAAGCAATGGCATGTATATATTGTCCAAACAGGATATTGACGATATATCTGCGGCAGTTCTAACAGAATATTCTCCGAAAAATCTATTGAACGCCATTCCGCTGGATACTATGGATTTATTGGAAAATTATCTTGGCTTGACTGTAAAACGCAAATATATAGGTACAGTTGGCTCTGAAATTTTAGGGTTGACCGTTATGGATGATTATGCCGAAATCCCGTCATATGACGATATGCTCCGCCCTGTTGTATTGGAAGAAACATACGGCACTGTTTTGATAAACCCAAATCTGGCAGGCCGGGCGAGCCTGACGAGACGGAGGTTTACCGAAATGCACGAAGGCGCGCATTTTATACTGCATAAGGAGTATTTTAACAGCACCCATAAAGGGCGGGGAACACGGCTTAATTATATTGCCTGCCGCCAGGTTGAATTAGAGCGAATCAATCCAAGGGGCCGGATGGAATGGCTGGAATGGCAGGCGGATTCGTTAGCGGCGGCCTTATTGATGCCCAGAAATATTTTTATCATAGCGGCTGCGGACAGCTTTAAGAAGCATGGCATTTACGATAAAAAATGCTTTAATACAGATATACCTGAGGAGCGCGTTATGATTTCCTGCGTGGCTTCAGAACTTTCCAAAACTTTTCAGGTTTCCTGTAAAGCCGCGAAGCTTCGGCTGAAAAATTTGGGGTTTTTACAAGGCCGTATATAACTTGTGAATGAGGATAGCTTGCACAAGGCGGGGAACCGCCGTATTTTTCGGCAGCGTGTTCGCAATAATGCTTACAAGTGAAAACAAAAAACGGGAGGGAACAGCCATGACTAAAATCTATTGTCCGGTATGCAATAAAAGAGTTTTGGATTCAGACAGGAATCCACAAATAGCCAAGCTCACGCAAAGCAATGAGCAAAAAGCGGATATAGTTATTAAATGCAATAACTGCAAGAGCCAATTAGCGGTTAAAATTCACGGGGATATTCGCTGTACATAATATGGCCAGCTCAAACAGGATGGATTAAAGATATAAGCGGCTTCGTACATAGCACGATGCGTTGACATTCGAGCATGACAAGTAGCTGTAAAGCTATTTGCCATGCTTTTTTTATTAACAGGGTTCTATACCTCATTTGACCGCATAGCGGCCTAAGCACGCTGGTGATGCGCTGCGCTATAGGCTAGGATATTTGCAGAGCTTTTATTAAACATTTTCGGGAAAGGAGGAAAGTTTTTGAGGACCGCCGAACGATTGCTGGGCATAATGAGATTCTTGTGCCGGGAAAGACATACTACCGTATCGGTTCTGGCAGAAAAGTTCGGCGTTTCCGAAAGAACTGTCAGGCGGGACATATTTGAGCTGAGCTTTGTTATGCCGATAGATACTAAATCAGGGAAGTACGGGGGCGGTATTTATGTTATTGGTGATTATGCAATGGATCGGATGTATATGACGCCGGAAGAACTTAAGCTGCTGGCAAGACTGCGCAAAATCGCAGAAAACAGACTTGCTGACAGTGAAATTAAATTGCTGGATTGCATTATCAGGTCGTATGCAAAGCCAGCGAACAATAGTTTTAAACCTGACGGCCGCTGTCAATGTTAGGGGGTATTATTGCCGTCGCAGCTGCGAAATTATAATACGAAAGGAGGGGGGCGCCATGGAAGAGGTGCAAATTGTTTTAGCAGAGCATGAGCAAAAACTTGAGGCGATGGAAAAAGAGATTTCTGAGCTTAAAGCCGTGCAGGCGGAGATCCGCACAATGAACGAAACCCTAGTTACCCTTGCCAACGAATTAAAGCATACAAATGAACATCTGAACAGACATGAAAAAAGGCTGGAAGAGATGGAGGCTGTTCCCAAAATGCGCATACAGCAGATTATTACGGCTATTATCGCGGCGCTGGCCGGCGGCATTGTTTCGGTAATTATCGGCAATCTTATAAAATAAGACGAAAGTACCTTCCTGCCGCGAAGAGCTTAAGGATGTGCCGGTTATATTGGATTATCTCTGTCCTGAATGTGGGGAGCATTTTAATAATCTTAAGCTGACTTTAGACCAACAGGGAATTAATTATAAGATAGACCCAATGATAGTGCGCGGACCGGATCATTACAGCAAGACTGTCTTTGAGATTATATATACGAATGCGCAGAACGAAAGCCTTACGGTTTGCGGAGGAGGCAGATATGACGGGCTTACCAGCCAGATGGGGGATGTAAAGACGGCTGGAGCGGGCTTTGGCATGGGGCTGGAGCGTATGCTCAAGATTATGTCTGAGCATAGATTGAATTTTGCCAGGAGCGCCGGCGTATAAGGGATAATATGCTTTATTCGGGCAATCTGCCTGCTTTCTGTATTATATTCAGCCGGCGTACTCCTGGGTGCGCCTTGCTTGCATGCCCTGAAAACGGGAAAGTTTCCCGTGGCTGGAGGCGCATGGCTGAACATATGCTGGTTTGCGCCCCTGTAAAGCGCTTAAAACGGCATGCGCCGGGCGCGCATGGCGGGAAAACAACAGGGGCGCAGCTTCAGCCATTTGCGCATTATCCCTTGTACGCTGGCGTTATCCGTGTTATAATTAAATGGGAGGTATGCGGGATGAAAAAATATGCCGTGCCTGTAGTATGCTTGCTTTTAGCTGTCTCTGTTTCGTATTTTATTTATAGTAATGTTATATCTAATTTATATAAGAGGCAATATATAGATTCGTTAATTTCAGAAATCTTTATCAAGGTATCAGATACCCGGGAGAGCTTGCTGGAGCTTATTGAACGGGGAGAGGGTACAATGGATGATATGAAATATGTTTGCGCGAATTTTGACAGTTTAAGCATATTGGCAGGTTCGGGCTATGGTATAAATAATTCGGCTGAATCTTATTTTTATTATATCGGCGCTACGTTTATAGGCAACGGCTCTACTACGCCATGTTCTACAAGGGGAATATATGAAGATAAAATGATTACTGATAACGAAGTGCAATATATGAATAGGCTGGTAGATATTCTTAATAAGACGGTTGAAAATGTATACAATGAAAAAAACGGCGCTTATGATATCAATACTTTAAATGATAATTTGCGTGCTGTTGATAGGCTTTTGAAAGACCCTGAAAATTCGCCTTATCTATTGATTCGCTATGATTCTTGACCAATAACAGCGTAAAAACACGTTTTAGTTATATATTATCCAGCAGTTTTAGCCGAAGCGCTTTTTATATGCCGTATTGAAAGGGATGGTTGTGCCCGATGAAAAAACAAGTTAAACGATATATAATGCAAAGAATATTAACAGAATATGTTGTGCCTGCCTTAATCCTGATTTTAGTTATTTCAATTTTTTATAATATTTTTTTTAGCGTTAAGTTTTATTCTTATAAGGAAGAATGTCAGAATTCATTAGTAATAGCTATTTCACGCGAAGTATCGGCCACTAAAGATTATTTGCAGTCCATCTTAAAAGATAAAAATTATTCTCAGTATAATATGCGGCGCGTATACTCGCATTTTAATAATTTAAGTTCATTATGCCGGACAAACAGCGATATATATCAAAACGCTCAGTCATTTTTTGCGGAGGTTGGCATCACCTTTATTGATGACTGCACAACCCCTCTCTGCTCTGTGCAGGGGCTTTATAAGGATGAGGCAATTACTCAAGACGAAGAGAAATATATGCGAAGGATTTTAGAGATGATGGATAAAGCTTTTGTGGGTGGATATAGCCAGGAAGGTTCTTCTGCCATCAAGGGGTTAAACAGCAGGCTGCAATTATTTGAAATGTGGCTCAACGATAATGCATCCTCTCCTTATTTATTGATTAAAGCGCCCGCCTGATTTAGGCATACCTGATTTTCACATTGCATGCCTGTTGAGGAATATACAGAAGAACAGAAAAAAGTATTTTATATAAGGAGGCGGAGCAATGAAAACTTGTCCTAAGTGCCATATGAGGCTGGAGGCAAATTTTGAATGTCCGGCATGCGGCCAGAACATAACCGACGAGCCTGTTACCGATGAAGAAAACGAAAAATATGTTTTTAATAAATATTTACTTTTATACCTTTTAAAGCATGCTAAATTTCTTGCATTGTGTATTATTTTATGCATTGTTGGAATTATCCTGAGGCTGCCTGATATAAGCATTTGGTATTTGCTGTTAGCGCTGCTGTGCCTTATATTTTGTTTCTGTGAAAATTTCTGCCCGAACAAACTTCACTCGCTGTGGCGGTATAAATATACCGAAGAATATATTGAGGCGACAGCCAAGTTAACCAAATATTTATCGGGCGCCCTTGCGGTTCTTGTAGTATTTGTGTTTTAAAGTATCTCAGCCCGAATTCAGCTCCGGCTGCGCTTTATTTTTTCTCAATATTCCCTTTATAGGGAGTATAGGTTTTGAAGCTTGTAGCCGGGGCGTTTTTATGCTATAATCCCAAAGGGAGGTATGCATGATGAAAAGATATATATTTCCCGCTGTATGCGTGCTTTTGGTCATATTTGTCTCATATTCCATTTATTGCAGAGTTATATATAATTCCTTTGAGTATGAAGACGAACATCCCTATTCATTGGCGAAGGAAATGGCGGGCCAAGTATCGGCCGCCCAGCAGGATATAGCGGATATGCTGGAAAAAGAAGAATATTCCTGGGAGGATATGTGGCGCGTTTACTCATATTTTGATAATTTAAGTTCGTTATCCGCATCTAACTCCAAAATAGATTCAAGTGCAGATGATCTTTTCCAGGATATTGGCTATACCTTTATTGACGAAGAGTCCCCCGGAATTTATGCAGATGGGAAAATTGAAGATAACGAAGCGGAATATATGAGGGGAATTTCCGAGCTTTTGGACGGAATATTTATAAATGTATTTGACGAGGAAAATTCCACTGTAAATCTGGAAGCTTTAAATATGAATTTGGCGGCTGCTGATCTGCTGTTTAATTTTTCAGAATCCTCGCCCTACTTATTGATTTTGCCGTCCTCCTAAAAGGGTTTTCGGCCCCTGGCCTTAGGCGCGGGGATGCCGTGCATTAGGGGAGCTCTAAATCCGGCTTATGGAATCTGAGCCATATTAGCTATTTTTATGGCGCTGTAAGCTCTAAGCGTTTTATATGCTATAATTTAACGGGAAGGTTATGCTTAATGAAGAAACAAGTTAGAAAATATGTGGCGCAAAGGATAAAAGAGGCTTTGATTTCACCCCTGTGCCTGCTTCTGGTTATTGCAATTTTTTACAGCGTTTATAGCAGCGTTAATTTTTATTCATATAAGAATGAAAGCCAGCGTTCATCTGTGACTGCTATTTCACGCGAGGCATCGGATGCTCAGAATTATTTGCAGTCTACGGTAAAAAGCGGAAATTATTCTCAGGAGGACTTCTGGCGCATATATATTTATTTTAATAATTTAAGTTCATTATGCAGAACGAACGGCAGCATATACGGTAATGCCCAGTCGCTTTTTCTTGAGATTGGCGCTACCTTTATTGACGGCGGAGCTACTTCTCTCTGCCATACTCAGGGCCTTTTTGCCGATGGGACAATTACACGGCAGGAAGCTGAATATATGGAAAGAATTGCGGATATGCTGGGGGAAATCTGCAGTGGAATATCTCTTAACGAAACTTCTTTGCACAATATAGACGTGCTGAACAGCAATCTGCGGTCGGCCGAAGCTCTGCTGAATGACGCTGACTCTTCTCCGTATCTGCTGATACAAATGCCCGCCTGAAAAAGCCCAGCTTTTCCGTAGCGGCAGGACGGACTGCAAAGCAGATTCCATATCTGCGACGAAATATACAATGCAATATTTTTGCATTGTGCAAAAGCCCCGCAGGGAGGCGGCCGATTTTTAACCTTGCAGCTTCAGCCCGCGGATTTTTGAATTTTTGGTTATTTTTAACAGGCGTGTGCCGCGCTTTAACAGCATATCTTAAAAATAGGCAAATTTTTAAGGACTGGGCTGCACAGCTCAAAATGCGTGGATTTATTTCCCTTAAATGTGCCTGGACGGCATGTAAAAATAATGCGGCTGGCCGCTCTGTATGCTTAAATACCCTTGCAGTTATATGTCTGTCCTTTTGGGGCTTGCATATACCACGCGTTTAACGCGTGGTTGGGCGTGTCCAAGAAGGAATGCGTTTAGTCGGGAATGAGCTCGGAAATCAAAAATTTCCGGACTGCATTCTATCCCCGCCAATACCGCCAAGTGCTATTGGAAAACCGCTTATAAAGCGGTTCTTCGCCTATAAGGAGTTTTTCCCTCAGCACCTGCGGAGTGGAACAAAATGCGGCTGAACGCCTAAAAAATATTACATTTCAGGTTTAGCGGCAGTCTGGCCACGCGTTTAACGCGTGGTTTTTATTTTAAGCGTACTGAAATTACAGCAAATATGCTGGAGCATTCCTGCGGTTTTAATTTTATTTCAGACAGCCTGAAAGGACAGCGGGCAGAAAAAGAGCAGTGCGGCGCTTTTAAAGATCTTTATTAATTTTATCGGCGCGAGCCGGTCTTTCTTTTTATATCAGTTGTATGAACCTCCATACGGCTTCTTTTGCTTATGTGTTTTTTGTTATCTTTATTTGCACATGTAGGAGACGTTTTTCGGCATGATTTAAAGAATAAGCCAAAGGAATTGCGGTTTTAGCAGGGCGGGAAAGCCCGATCCGCCGCCTATTCTTCAAGGCGGCTTTTTTCGTGCGGAGAAAATTTTTTAAATTAAGCGGAACAGCCTGCCGGAGTTGAGTCCTATTCAACGGGAAACAGAGAGTATAAAAACAGACCGGGTGTATTACAGAATAATTTTTGGAACGCTTGAGGAACTCGGAGGGTATTTTTCGGGAACAGGACATGTATATAATACAAGCCGATAAAAGGCGTAAAGCGCTTAAAAATTGATTGGAGGATGTTTATTATGTATTTTGACAAAATAGCTAAAATTATTTCAGAGCGTACCGGCTGCGATATCGCGGATATAAAGCCCGAAAGCAAGTTTTCCGATCTGGGCATTGATTCACTTGATACCGTAGAACTGCTTATGAGCCTTGAAGATGAAATAGGCATTGAGATAGAACTGGACCAGAAGGTGGAAACAGTAGACGACCTGGATAAATTCATTCAGAGCAAGCAGGGCTGAGAGATATGATTAAATCAAGAATTTGCGATTTGCTGGGCATTGAATATCCGGTATTGCAGGGCGGCATGGCCTGGATTGCCGACGGAAATTTGGCGGCGGCGGTTTCGGAGGGCGGCGGCCTGGGAATTATTGCCGCGGGAAACGCCGACGGCGAATATGTACGGGGGCAGATAAAAGAGGCCAAGAAAAAGACCTCTAAGCCTGTGGGCGTCAATATTATGCTTATGAGCCCGCATGCAGACGAGGTGGCCAGGGTAGTTGTTGAGGAAAAGGTGGAGGTTGTAACCACTGGCGCCGGCAATCCCTCAAAATATATGAAGGCCTGGCTGGAGGCGGGGATAAAGGTAATCCCGGTTGTGGCTTCGGTCGCAATGGCTAAATTAATGACCCGGCTGGGCGCTTCGGCGGTAATAGCCGAGGGAGGAGAGAGCGGCGGCCATGTCGGAGAGCTGACCACAATGGTGCTGGTTCCGCAGGTCTGCGACGCTACGACGCTGCCGGTTATAGCTGCCGGCGGCATAGCGGACGGCAGAGGCTTTGCGGCGGCTTTGATGCTGGGCGCGTGCGGCGTTCAGATGGGAACACGCTTTTTAAGCGCCTGTGAATGCAATATCAATCCGGTATATAAGGAAAAGATTCTTAAGGCTAATGACCTCTGCACTATGGTAACAGGCAAGCGTCTGGGCCATCCGGTTCGCAGTCTGCGCACCCAGTTTGCGCGGGATTATTCTGCGGCTGAATACGGCGGCATGCCTGATGAAGAACTGGAAGCTCTGGCTGTGGGCGCGCTGCGCCGCGCCGTAAAGGACGGGGATGCCGAAAAAGGCTGTTTTCTGGCCGGCCAAATTGCGGCTATGGTTAAAAAAGAGCAGCCTGCGCGGGAAATTATAAGGGAAGTTGTGGAGGAAGCAGAGCCTATCCTCCTGAGGGCGCCGTCATGGGTAGAATAGCGTTTGTTTTTTCAGGTCAGGGCGACCAGTATCCCGGCATGGGAAAAGAACTTTTTGAAAAATATCCCGCCGCTGCGCAGGTTTTTAAAATGTGCGACGGTATCCGTCCGGGCACTTCCCGCCAATGCTTTGAGGGTTCGCAGGAGGAATTAACAGAGACAGCCAATACTCAGCCCTGCCTTTTTGCCATGGAACTGGCGGCGGCCAGGGCTCTTATTGATATGGGCGTAACGCCGGCAGCTGCCGCCGGCTTTTCTCTGGGCGAAGTAACGGCCGCGGCGGTATGCGGGATTTTTGACGATGAAACCGGCTTTAAGCTGGTTTGCAGGCGCGGAGAGCTTATGCAGCGGGAGGCGGAAAAATTCGACACCTCGATGTATGCAATAGTTAAATTGCCCCCCGAAAAGGTAGAGGAATTGTGCGCCGGGCATCAGAACGTATATCCGGTCAATTATAACTGTCCCGGTCAGATTTCAGTTTCAGGCCTTTCTCAGGAAATGCCGGCATTATGCAATGAAGTGAAGGAGGCCGGCGGGCGGGCCATACCCATTAAGGTCAAGGGCGCGTTTCATTCTCCCTTCATGAAATCGGCGGCCGAGGATTTTTATAAAGAGCTGCAAAAAGCTGATATAAAGGATATGAGCATTCCTCTTTATTCGGATATGACGGCGCTTAGGTATTCTCAGAACGCAGCCGAATTGCTGTCCAGGCAGATATGCAGCCCGGTTAAATGGGAAAGCCTGATACGCAATATGATAGCGGACGGGATAGATACTTTTATTGAAATAGGCCCCGGCAGGACTCTTACCAACATGATAAAGAAAATTGATGCGCAGGTAAAAGCGTATTCATTAAACGAATATTTTGCGGAGGTAGAATGATGCTTAAAGGAAAAACTGCCGTCATTACCGGCGGCTCCCGCGGCCTGGGCGAGAAAATAGCTTATAAATTGGCCTCTATGGGAGCGGATATCGCAATTATTGATATAGGCTCCCCAGCCCTCAGCCAGGGGGTATGCAGCAAATGCCGGGATGAATATAATGTGAAGGCTGACAGCTATGCATGCGACGTTTCAAATTTTGAAGAGGTAAAAGAGACTGTCGCAAAGATTAAAGAGGATTTCGGCACTATACATATTCTGGTCAATAACGCAGGCATTACAAGGGACGGCCTGATTGCCATGATGAAGGAAGAGGATTTTGATAAGGTTATAGCTGTAAACCTTAAGGGCGCTTTTAATATGATAAGGCATACGGCGGGGCTGTTTATACGCAACCGTGAAGGCTGTATTATAAATATTGCCTCGGTTGCAGGCATTATGGGAAATGCCGGACAGTGCAATTATGCGGCTTCCAAGGCGGGAATTATTGGCCTGACCAAGACCATTGCCAAGGAGCTGGCTCCCAAGGGAGTGCGCTGCAACGCTATCGCTCCCGGTTTTATAGCTACTGATATGACTCAGAACCAGACGGATAATCCTTTAATAAAAATGATTCCGCTGGGCCGGATGGGCCGGGCTGAGGATGTGGCCGAGGCGGCGGGGTACCTTGCGACAGCTGAATATGTAACGGGCGAAGTGCTGCGCGTAGACGGCGGCATAGCCATGTAAGGAGAATTTATTTATGAATAGAAGAGCGGTTGTTACCGGCATGGGGGCGGTTACCCCCGTAGGTAATAATGTAAAAGAAACCTGGGAAAGCTTAATATCGGGAAAAAACGGCATCGCTCCCATAACCTTGTTTGATACGGCCAATTATAAGGCCAAATTGGGCGCGGAAGTTAAAAATTTTGAGCCCAAGGACTATCTTGAAGTCAACGATATTCTGCGTACCGACCGCTATGCGCAGTTTGCGGTTGCCGCGGCGCAGCAGGCGGTAGAAGAAAGCGGGATTGAGGGAAATATAGAGCCTGAGCGCTTTGCCGTGCAGTTTGGTACGGGCATAGGCGGGATAGGCACTTTTGAGAGAGAGCATACAAAGCTTTTGGAAAGAGGTCCCAGAAGGGTTTCCTCCCTTTTTGTGCCTATGATGATAGCCAATATGGCGGCGGGAATGATAGCTTTAAGGCATGACTGCCGCGGTTCGGCGCAGCCTTCAGTAACGGCATGCGCTTCAGGATCAAACGCCATAGGCGAGGCTCTGCGCATGATTCGTCACGGGTATGCCGACGCTGTTATTACGGGCGGAACTGAGGCGGCCATAAACGCTTCGGCCATTGCCGGCTTTGTAAACATGCAGGCGCTGACTGTTTCAGAGGACGTCAATGCCGCATCCCTTCCCTTTGATAAGCGCCGGGCGGGTTTTGTAATCGGAGAAGGCGGAGTAGCGCTGGTATTGGAAGAATATGAACATGCCAAAGCGCGGGGGGCCAAAATTTACGGCGAGGTCTGCGGCTACGGCTCCACCTGCG
>ERZ827528.2228-NODE-2228-length-18224-cov-41.223898_pt1 | contig 18224 bp, 12 predicted proteins | sample MGYA00519768_ERZ827528 | MGnify/ENA primary metagenome ERZ827528 (study PRJEB31778, sample SAMEA3449343) | human gut metagenome | biome: human gut; feature: human-associated habitat; material: faeces | place: United Kingdom | collected 2010/2012 ...
TATTTTGAATGACTGCGAGAGAATTTCTTAAACACCCTTGACAAAGCGTACCAGAAGATACGCTGCTGTCAGCGATGGAAAGCGCGGGAAAAGAGGATATGCCCGACGATGCGGAGCGCAAGGGCATCGGAACTCCGGCAACCCGTTCCGGTATCATTGAAAAGCTGGTGTCCTCCGGTTTTGTGGAGCGCAAAAAATCCAAGAAGGTGGTAAACCTCCTGCCCACATCCATCGGCACGGCGCTTATCACCGTACTGCCCGAACAGCTCCAATCCCCCCAGCTTACCGCAGAATGGGAACACCGCTTGAAAGAGATCGAGCGCGGAGAACTTGTCCCGGACAGTTTCATGGACGGGATTACCGCCATGCTGGGTGAGCTGATGCAGACCTATAAACCCATCCCCGGCGCGGAAGTCCTGTTCCCATCCGGGCGCGAGGTGGTGGGCAAATGCCCCCGATGCAAAGCGGATGTGACGGAAACACCCAAAGGCTTTTTCTGTGAAAACAGCACCTGCTCCTTCGCCCTGTGGAAAAACAGCAAGTTTTTCACCGCCAAGAAAAAGACCCTGACCAAAACACTTGCCGCCACACTGCTGAAAGATGGCCGCGCCCCGCTGAAAGCCTGTTATTCGGAAAAGACCAAAAAGACCTATGATGCCGTGGCGGTATTGGAGGATGATGGAACAAAAACAGCTTATCGGCTGGAATTTGAAAGAAGGTGAACATGATTGGAAAACAGCATCAACAAAACCCGCGCCGCCCACTTGATCCTGTCTGCGGTTTCTGACACATTGACCACAGATGCCAGCGCCTTTATGGAGTGCTGCGACAGGCACGATAATCTGACCGCCGCTGTGATTGCCGCCTTTGCGGATTTGGACTATCGGGAACAGAGGGTCATCAGTATGCGCCTGGGCTTTGATGCACGGGCAGGCTTCGCCCCTGCGCCGGTCTGCCGGTATCGGGAGATTGCAACGGCCTTTGAGTTGACCTGTGATGCGACTGCCAGCAAAATCTTCCGCCGCGCCTGCCGCAAAATTGCCGCTTCCATCATGGAGGCTGCATGACCGGTCTGCCGCGCATGGACGAGAAGCAGCTACGCCGTGCCAGAAAGCTCATCCGGTCACAGTGCTGCAATTACGACCACGGCAACTGTATCCTTCTGGATGATGGGGAACCTTGCGTCTGTGTGCAGGGCATTTCCTATTCGGTGCTGTGCAAATGGTTCCGAAACGCAGTCCTGCCCGCTGACTGTGAGCTGTACGCAGAGGTCATGCGGAACAGGCCGGAAAAGAGCTGCCTTGTTTGCGGCAAGCCTATCTTCTCCACTTCCAACCGCGCCAAATATTGCCCATCCTGTGCAAAGCGGGAGCGCAGGAAACAGGACGCGAAAAGGAAGCGTGAACACTACTGGAACCTCCGCAAATAGAGGGTATAAAAGCCCCTGTTTGCAAGGGTTTTCCGGCACGGAAATCCAAGGGGCTGATAGTTTACACCCGTAAGAGCAAAACCGGGTTCTATATGCGGAGAATTGCCCCTGTGCAGGATGTGTTTTCACCTGTGCAGGGGCGTTATTTTTTTATCTGAAAGGAGATCGTCATGGCTGAGAAACAGACCAGCAAAGACCGGATGCGGGAAATTGTAGACAGTATCGAAACCGGCATCAAGGAACTGTTTGAAAGCGACAAGTACAGGCAATACCTGTCCACCATGAGCCGCTTCCACCGCTATTCGGTCAACAACACCATGCTCATTTATATGCAGCGCCCCGATGCCACCCATGTGGCAGGCTTCAACAAGTGGCGCGACCAGTTCGGGCGCAATGTGATGAAAGGCGAAAAAGGCATTAAGATCATCGCGCCTACGCCCTACAAGAAAAAGATTGAGGAAGTCAAGCTCGACCCCGACACCAAAGCGCCGATGCTGGATGCAGACGGTAAGGTTGTCGTGGAGGAAAAGGAAGTCAAAATCCCCATGTATAAGGTGGTATCCGTCTTTGATGTGTCGCAGACCGAGGGAAAGCCCTTGCCGCAGCTTGCTTCCGACCTGAACGGCAATGTCCAGCAGTATGAGGTTTTCATGGAGGCGCTGCGCCGTTCCTCTCCCGTGCCGATGGAGATAAAGCCCATTGAGCGCGACACGGATGGTTATTTTAACTCCACCAGCCAGAGCATCACCATCCGGGACGGTATGAGCCAGGTGCAGACGGTATGCGCCGCTGTCCATGAGATTGCCCATGCCAAACTCCACAACTACGAAAAGGAGCGCAGAACCGCTGCCGCCGGGGATGAAACTACCGAAAAGGTAAAGCCCAAAGACCGGCACACCGAGGAAGTGGAAGCAGAAAGCATTTCCTATGCGGTCTGCCAGTATTACGGCATCGAAACCGCCGAAAACAGCTTCGGCTATATCGCAACATGGTCACAGGGCAAGGAACTGAAAGAACTCCGCGCCAGTCTGGAAACCATCAGCAAGACCGCTTCCGGGCTTATCTCCGATATTGACCGCCACTTTGCGGAAATCTGCAAGGAGCGCGGCATCACTCCGCAAATCCAGGGACAGACGGAAATCCCCGAACAGGCAGCGGAGCCGGTTTCTCCGTTTCTGACACAGGAGGAAATTACAGCATTTTCCAATGACTTCGCCGCCTTTATGGTAAAGGTCAATGAGGTTGAACCCGGTCAGAGCATCCCTGCTGCAGATGAAGCAGGGATAGCGGCATGGGCAGATGAAAGAATTAAAACCCATGATCTGCGTCCCCTTTCCGATGCGCTGCTGGATGTATATAAAATCATCGGTGAGGATGGACAACCCCGCTTTACCGAGCAGGGTGCGCTTATGGATAGGTTGGCACAGCTCAACCAGCGGGAATTTATCCCCACCGTTCCCGAACAGGAAACAAATCAGCCTGTTCCCGCACGGTTTGAGTACAAGCTGCACAGCAATTTCAACCGCACTACTCCCGATGATAACACCTATATTCAGCAGTACACGGTCACAAAGGATTTTGCCCTTGTCCCCGGCGATGTGCTTTATGTGGGCGCATACGAAAAGTGTCTGGAATTACAGGAAGCGTTAAAGTCCGGCACCATGACCCCCAAACAGGTCAAGGGACTGGAACAGTCCGAAAAGCTCTACCTTGTATCGGACAGCACCTATCTCCACATACAGAGAAGCAATGAAGGGTTTGACTACACCCTTTATGACAAAGAAACCATGCGTCTGCTGGACGGAGGGCAGCTTGACAACCCCAATATTCTGCTTTCCACCGCCTGCATGGAAATCTGCAAACTGCACGATCTGGATACCTACGCCGTGCGGCTTGCTTCGCTGGATATGCTGGAAACCTTACAGGAAGCGCAGAAAGCCCCTACGCCAGTTGTCGGTGAGGATATGGACAGCGGCGCGGATGACGGTGCGGCAGCAGCACCGGAAACCATGCTCCCGGATGCGCCCGAACAGGCCATGGACGAACCGCTCCCTGATCCTGCGGTCACGCCGCAGATGATGGAAAGTTTCGGTTATCTTGACAGCGATATGCTTCCACTCTCCAAAGAACGCGCCATGGAACTGACGGAACGGGATATAACCGTCTATATGCTTTTCTCCGACAATACCGAAGCGATGGTGTTCGATACCGATGATGTGGAAAACCATGATGGGCTGTTTGGCATTGCCCGTGAGGACTGGCACAACACACCGGAGTATTCTGACTACCAGCAGACAGCAAAAAAGGAAGCAAGTGCCGACAACATTGCTTTACCCAACGATGCCGTGTTATCCTCTCATCGCCCGGAGCGAACTATGGTGCAGGCCCCGGAAAGCCATTTGAAAGCCGCTGAAATGTCTATGGAAGATGATTACGGCATGATTGACGGTATCATCAACAACGGGAAAGCGGCTGACCATGATCGCAAGGAAAACAAACCTTCCGTTTTGGAACAGCTCAGAAACCAGCCCGTTCAGGAGCGGACACACAAGACAGCGCCCAAAAAGAGCGCGGAAAGGGAGATTTGAATATGAACATCACTTTTGACGAGCAGCAGCTTATGAGCCTTTACAATCCCGGCACACGGGAGGGGCTGATTGCGGCGCTGACAGAAATGCGCGGCTACCTTGCCGCCGATGAAGCGGAGCTGCGTGAGCTGACGGACAGCGCCATTGCGAAACTGAACGGGATGACCGATGCGGAGTTTGAAACTCTGGACTTATTCCCGGATTTTGAAAAGGAGGACATGGATGCCGAGTAAATTACAGTTCTACGCACAGATGGCAGACCACACGGCGGGGCAGATCACGGGAAGCTACCAAAAGTGGACGGCGTTTCTGACCACCGCTGCAAGGCTGTATAAGTACCCCTACAATGAACAGCTTATGATTTTCGCCCAGCGCCCGGAAGCTACGGCCTGTGCGGAATATGACCTCTGGAACAAACAGATGCGCCGGTATGTACGGCGCGGCAGCAAGGGTATTGCCCTCATTGACACTACCGGAGATAATCCCAAGCTGAGATATGTATTCGATGTATCCGACACAGGCGGCGGCGAGAACTCTCGCCGCCCTTACTTTTGGGAATATCAGCCGGAGCATCGGGATGTGGTGTCTGCGGCGCTGGAACGCCGTTTTGATATTTCCGGTGAAAACGGTCTTGCCGATCAGTTGGAGCGTGTCGCGGCGCAGCTTGTGGATGAATACTGGAACAACCACGGGCGCGACATCCTCGGCATCGTTGACGATTCCTTTCTGGAAGAGTATGATGATTTCAACATCGGAGTGGCTTTTCGGAACGCCGCCGTGGTCAGCACCACCTACGCATTGCTGTCCCGCTGCGGCATGGAGCCGGGAGATTACTTCGAGCATGAAGATTTTCTGAATGTCTTTGATTTCAATACCCCTCAGACCGTTGCCGCCCTAGGTACGGCTATCAGCCAGTCCAGCGAACAGGTATTGCGGCAGATCGAAGTTACGATTAAAAACTATGAGCGCGAGAAAATCGCGGAAAGGAGCGAAAACCATGAGCGAACTGACTTACACGCGCAGCGGGGATTATCTGATTCCCAATCTGAGCCTGAGCGAACAGCCGCAGACCCCGTTGGGCAAGTACGGGAGGATGCGGAAGAATTATCTGAAGGAGCATCGTCCGGTGCTGTGGAACAGCCTGCTGCTGTCGGAGAAGCTGTACCCCCATCTGCGGGAGATCGAGGAAGCAGCGAACAACCGTCTGGAACTGATGATGCCCGAACTGATGAAGTCGGCGGGCGTGACGGAGGAACTGAAAGCCAGCGACCCGATGAAGTGGGCGGGACTGATGAACACCCTCAAAGCACAGGCCGAGGAAGTGATCCTCGCGGAGCTGGTGTTCAGCTAAGCATCTTTGATGCCCCCGGCGGCGGGCAGCTATCCTTCTTCCCCACGGAAGCAGAACAAATCCAATACATCGCACAAGCGGAGAGCGTAACAAAAACGCCCTTCGCTTTTTCTTTTGCCCAGGATGAAATCGACCATTTCCTGCGCCTTGGAAGCAATGCAGACCACCACCGCAAAAAGATTGCCGCAGAGTTTTCCAAGCAGAAGTCCGTGGAAGAAAATGCGGAATACCTCAAAAATCTGTTTTATGGCGGCAACGGCATCAAAATCGGTGATAAGAGCATCAGCGCGTGGTATGCCGAAGATGGCATTCATCTGGCAAAAGGCAACACCGCCCGGTACTCTGCCACTGCACAGGTCATTTCATGGCAGGAAGCCGCCGAGCGTATCGGTCAGCTCTTGGATGCCGGTCAGTATGCCACCAATGTGGAACTGGAGGAAGCCCACGGGCATGAACGCGACCTGATTGCAAGCGCCCTTTGGCATCTGCGCGGAGATCTCAGCGAGGATGCACGGGAACAAGGGTATCTGTCCTGTTTGCAGGAATACCGCAGGGGCGGCTATCCCGAAGCTACCGCAAGACTATCCGAAGCTCTCAAAAACCCCGCTTTCAGACAGACCCTTTTAGATGAATATGCCGCCTTTTGGACTGCATACAGCCAGGATCGGAGTCTGATGCGTTTCCACTTCCATAAAACACAGGAAATCTGGAACAATCTGAAAGACCTGTCCCTGCCGCGCCGCGAGTTTTCCACCGCTATGACGGAGCTGCCCAAAACAAACCAGTTTATCACCGAGGACGAAATCAACGCAGCCCTGTCCGGTGGAAGCAGCTTTTCCGGTGGGAAAGGCCGTATCTATGACTTCTTCCGGGAACCCCACACACCCAAGGAACAGACGGACTTCTTGAAAAAGGAGTACGGCATCGGCGGGCATTCCCATGCCCTTTCCCGCGCAACAGGAAGCCATGAAGATCACGACGGTAAAGGTCTGCGCTATAACAAGCGGGATTGCGCCGATGTAAAGCTGAACTGGAATCAGGTTGCCAAGCGCATTGACGAGTTGATCCGCAAGGGACGGTACTTCACCCCGGAAGCTCTTGAAAAGTACGAAGCGGAAAAGGCAGCAAAGGCACAGGAAGAAGCGGGCAAAATTGCGGAAGAAACCGCCGAACAGCCGCAGGAAACCGTTTCTCCATCCCCGGCTTTTCTGGACTACAACGACATCAAGCATGACCACCGGGATGATATTGTTCTGTATCAGGTGGGCGATTTCTTTGAGATGTATGGCGAAGATGCAAAGACCGCAGCCGAAAAGTTGGATTTACATTTAACCACCCGCCCCATCCCCGGAGCAGGCCGCGTGGAAATGTGCGGTGTTCCCGCACACGCGCTGGAACAGTATGTGGAGCGCCTACGGGATGATTACGATGTGACCATTGCTTCGTTGAACCGTGACAGCGGCGAAAGGAATATCTACACCTTGCTTTCTGTTGACCATGAAGCAGAGCGAGCAATCGACGCCCATGAAGCAGAGTTTGGTGCAGACGGTACAAGGGTATTCCATAACCCTGCCTCTGATCAGCAGCCTACCGTAAAGGAACTGTTTGAGCAGTACAAGTTATCCGTTGGTAATACGCTGGTTGCAGACCCCGCCTATATCAACGCCTGCCGCAATTCTGACCAGGAAAACGCCTTTATCGAGGGCGCGGCCGCTATCCAGCGCATTGTCACAGAATCCGGTGATCTCCAGCTTACGAAGCTCTACTTTGATATGCCGACCTTCCATAACCGTCTGCATCAGGAGCTTTTGGAGGAAACCTATCCCGCGCTGGCAACGACGGTGACACCTTCCCCGTATAAAGTCACACAGGCAGATATTGACGCGGCCTTGCAGGAATGGAACGGCAATATCGAAAGCAAACGCGCCGTTGTGCGCTACATGAAGGAACATGGACGGGAAAAGGATACCGCCGCATGGCTTGCACAGGAGTATGGTATGGGCGATGCAGCCCTGCCGCTGAAAATCTCCGTCGGCAATTCGGAGCCTGCGGTACTGCCGTGGGCAAAGGTACAGCGGCGTATCGCACAGCTTATCAAAGAAGATAAGTTCTATACCGAAGCGGAATATGACCGTCTGGACGATGTTGACCCCATTGCCATCCGTGAAAGCCTTGCCCAGCGCGGTATTGTAAACGGTGAAGTAGTTGACCCCGAAAAGCTCGACAATGACCCGTTCATCCGTCAAGTGATGAATGATGTGGAGCAGATCGCCGCACAGGAAAAGGCAATGAATGCCCCTGACCGCTATTCCATCCGTCTGCTGCCTTATGAGGGCGGCATTACCGGCATTTGGGATGATGCCATCAAGAAGTATTACGGCGAGGGTGGACAACTGCTGCGCTTTGCGGAACAGGCAAACGCCATTGACTATCTTGCCGCCATCCAGCGCACCCAGGGCATCCCGGAAGCTGTGATTTTCACAACGCCAAACGGAAGCGCCTACCATCCCGGCGATCATCTGCTTGCATCCTTTGATGCCGACACCAAGGTTTCCATGGTTATTGACCGTGTGGACGAGGATGATGTTTGGTACACCATGCCAAGCGTACCGGAGCAGGAACCTGTCAGCATGGAGAGAACCGACTTTGAGCGGTACATGGATCGGGGCAATATTACCGTTGTCCCTGCGGAACAGGCGATTGCGGCAGAAAAATCGGAGCCGGTTGCGGAAACCTCTGCGGCGGCATATCCCGAAACACCCTATAAGGTGGGCGATACCGTCTATCTGGATGATACCCTCTTTGAGATCACCGAGGTTGGGGACTACAATGTGCAGCTCCGTGACCCGGCGCTGGCTTATCCCATCTTCCGTGCGGAGAGCAAGGCGCAGTTTGAACGCCTGTTACAGCAGGACTACCGCAACGGCGGCATCACAGAATTTCTCCCTGCGGAACTGGATATTACCGACACGGACTTGCAGGATGTGTTGACCGGCGAAGGCGGTCTGCTGGATGCAAGGGATAAGGAAATCATCTCCAAGTGGTTCCGCAACGGTGAGGGCAATAAGCAGATCACGCATCGAATGTCCGAAACCTACGCGGGAACCGTGGAAACCATGACCCTTCTCAGCGGTGAGGAAGCAGACTTCCGCGCTACCACCGTGGGACTGGAAATTGAACTCCAGGACAAATTCAACACCAAGCTGTCGTTCAAGTGGGACGAGATCGTGCCTGTTCTCCGTGCCATGTATCAGCAGGAACGCGATGGTTTCTATCACGAACCCGTTTCACGGGAGCCTGTCATGCTGGAGGGCGTTCCGTCCTACAAAGTGGGCGATACCGTGGTTGTTCCATACCCTGACCGCGACATTAAGGGGACTATCGGCTACATCGGGGAGATTGATGTGCGTATCGACACCGGCCCGTATAGCTGGAGCCATCAATCCATCAATCGGGAAATGTTCGAGGACTACATCCGCAGGGATGAGCGCAACGCGCATCTGTTCGTACCGGAAGAAAGGGAAACTGAACAGCCGAAGATCACCACCGAACCCGTGGCGTTTTATTCCGGCGAGAAAAACAATCTCCCCTATGACATTGTTGTGGAGCGGCTGCGGGTGGAGGAACCGGAACATGACCCGCCTGCACAGACTGTTTCTGCTGACCGGGAACCCGAATTGGAGGAAGTGCTGGACGGAAATCCCGTATCTATTCGGATTGATGGTGAGTGGCGCACCTTCCCCAACACCGCCGCTGCCGAGGAAGCCATGTATGAGGAATCCAAGGCGGAGATCCACAGGAACGCGCAGAACTTCCATATCACGGACGATAACCTGGGCGTGGGCGGTGCAAAGACCAAGTATCAGGCCAATATGAATGCCATTAAACTTCTGAAACATCTGGAAGCGGATGGCAGACAGGCAATTCCCGAACAGCAGGAAGTGTTGTCCCGCTATGTGGGCTGGGGCGGTCTTGCCGATGCCTTTGACCCCACAAAAGAAAACTGGCGCAACGAATACGCCAAACTGAAAGAACTGCTGACCCCGGAGGAATATGAAGCGGCAAGGGCTTCCACTCTAAACGCCCACTACACCAGCCCTACCGTCATCAAGGCGATTTATGAAGCGGTTGGCAATATGGGCTTCCAGACCGGCAACATTCTGGAACCGTCTATGGGTGTGGGCAACTTCTTCGGACTTCTCCCGGAGGAAATGCGAAACAGCCGCTTGTACGGTGTGGAGCTGGACAGCATCACCGGACGCATTGCACAGCAGCTTTACCCCAAGGCCGACATTACCGTAGCTGGCTTTGAAACCACAGACCGACGCGACTTCTTTGACCTTGCCATCGGCAATGTGCCTTTCGGACAATATCAGGTAAATGACCGGGCTTATAACAAGCTCGGTTTTTCCATTCACGATTACTTTTTCGCCAAAACGCTCGACCAAGTGCGTCCAGGCGGCGTGGTTGCTTTCGTGACCTCCCGCTACACCATGGATAAGCAATCCCCCGAAGTACGCAAGTACATCGCGGAACGGGCGGAGCTGCTGGGCGCGATCCGTCTGCCGAACAACGCTTTTAAGGCAAACGCTGGTACGGAAGTGGTATCGGACATTATCTTCCTCCAGAAGCGTGACCGTCCCATCGACATTGAACCGGAGTGGGTACATCTGGGGCAGAACGATGACGGGTTTGCCATCAACAGCTATTTCATTGACCACCCGGAGATGATCTTAGGCAGGCAGACTTCCGAAAGCACCCAATATGGCAGACAGGACTTTACCGTTGCTCCCATTGAGGGGCTGGAACTTGCTGCCCAGCTTCACGATGCCGTGAAATACATACGCGGCAAGTATCAGGAAGCGGAGCTGCCGGAACTGGGCGAAGGTGAAGAAATCGACACCTCCATCCCCGCTGACCCCAATGTGAAAAACTACTCCTATACCGTGGTGGACGGCGAAGTGTACTACCGTGAAAACAGCCGTATGGTGAAACCGGAGCTGAGCACCACCGCCGCAGAGCGTGTCAAGGGCATGGTTGGCCTGCGGGATTGCGTGAATGAGCTGATCGACCTTCAGATGGACGAATACTGCCCGGAAAGCGCCATCCGTGAAAAGCAGGCAGAGTTGAACAGTCTGTATGATGCGTTCTCTGCAAAATACGGTCTGCTCAATGACCGCGCAAACCGTCTTGCGTTCTCGGACGATTCCTCTTACTACCTCCTGTGTTCTCTGGAAGTGCTGGACGATGACGGGAAGCTGAAACGCAAAGCGGATATGTTCCACAAGCGCACCATCAAGCAGCAGACCCGTGTTGAAACCGTAGACACCGCCAGCGAAGCACTTGCAGTCTGCATCGGAGAAAAAGCCTGTGTAGACCTCGGCTTCATGGCCTCCCTTATGGGCGGCAACGATAAAATCCCGCAGATCGTAGAGGACTTGAAAGGCGTAATCTACAAAGACCCCACCACCGGCGCGTTTGACTTAGAAGATGGCGGCACGAATTGGAGCAAGGGATGGCAGACCGCCGATGAATACCTCTCCGGTAATGTGCGCCAGAAACTCCGCACCGCACAGCGGGCGGCGGAGCGCGACCCGTTCTTTGACGGGAATGTGGATGCCCTGATCGCCGCGCAACCCAAAGATTTGGAAGCCAGCGAAATTGAAGTGCGCCTGGGCGCGACATGGATTGACAAGAAGTACATTCAGCAGTTCATGTACGAAACCTTTGAAACGCCCCGGTATTTGCGTGGAACCATCGAGGTCAACTATGTACCTTATACGGCAGAGTGGCAGGTATCCGGTAAAAACTCCGTGCGTTACAACGATGTGGCGGCATACACCACCTACGGTACAGACCGTGCCAATGCCTACCGTCTGCTGGAAGATGCCCTGAATCTCCGCGACATCCGTATCTATGATACCGTGGAGGATGCAGACGGGCGGGAACGGCGCGTACTCAATGCCAAGGAAACCACCCTTGCGGCGCAGAAGCAGCAGCTTATCAAGGATGCGTTCAAGGATTGGATTTGGAAAGACCCGGAGCGCCGTGAAACGCTGGTGCGCCAGTACAACGAGGAAATGAACAGCACCCGCCCCCGCGAGTATGACGGAAGCCATATCGTGTTCTCCGGCATGAACCCCGAAATCACTCTGCGGGAGCATCAGAAAAACGCTATCGCTCATGTTCTGTACGGCGGTAATACCCTGTTGGCACACGAAGTAGGCGCGGGCAAAACCTTTGAGATGGTTGCCGCCGCTATGGAAAGCAAGCGGCTGGGCTTGTGCCAGAAATCCATTTTTGTTGTGCCGAACCACCTGACCGACCAATGGGCGGCAGAGTTTTTACGCCTTTATCCCTCTGCCAATATCCTTGTCACCACCAAAAAGGACTTTGAAACCCGTAACCGAAAGAAGTTCTGCGCCCGAATTGCCACCGGCGATTATGATGCCGTTATCATCGGTCATTCGCAGTTTGAGAAAATCCCCATCAGCCCGGAGCGGCAGGAAAGACTTCTGCGTCAGCAGATCGAGGAAATCACCGAAGGTATCAGCGAAGTCAAGGCAAGCAGAGGTGAGAACTTCACCATCAAGAGTTTGGAGCGCACGAAAAAGGGACTGGAAGCGCGGCTGAAAAAGCTGCAAGACACCAGCCGCAAGGACGATGTAATTACTTTTGAACAGCTCGGCGTGGACAGAATGTTCGTGGATGAATCGGACAATTACAAAAACCTGTTCCTTTACACCAAGATGCGGAATGTAGCAGGACTATCCACAACGGATGCGCAGAAATCCTCGGATATGTTCTCCAAGTGCCGCTACATGGATGAGCTGACCGGAGGGCGCGGCATTGTGTTTGCCACCGGTACCCCTGTTTCCAATTCCATGACGGAGCTTTACACCATCCAGCGTTACTTACAGTATGACCGCCTGCAAGAGATGGGCATGGGACACTTTGATTGCTGGGCAAGCCGCTTCGGTGAAACTACCACCGCTCTGGAGCTTGCCCCGGAGGGAACCGGCTACCGGGCAAGAACGCGCTTTGCCAAGTTCTTTAACCTCCCTGAGCTGATGAATATGTTCAAAGAGGTTGCCGACATCAAGACCGCTGACCAGCTCAACTTGCCGACCCCGGAGGTGGAGTACCATACCATTGCTACCAAGCCTACGGAAATTCAGCAGGAAATGGTAAAAGCTCTCTCGGAGCGCGCCACCAAGGTACACAGTGGTCAGGTCAAGCCCGAAGTGGACAATATGCTCAAAATCACCTCGGACGGGCGCAAGCTGGGACTTGACCAGCGCATTATCAACCCCATGCTCCCCGATGAGGAAACCACCAAAGTCAACCAATGTGTCGCAAATGTCCTGCAATATTGGCGCGACGGTGAAGCGGATAAGCTGACCCAGCTTGTGTTCTGTGACATTTCCACCCCTAAGACCGCTCCATCCCAAAGGGCGGCAAAGGCAGCTCCCGGCAATCTGGACAGCCCGGAAATCCGTGCATTGGAGGATGCTATCCCTCTGGACGATGAAAAGGATGAATCTCCCTTTACGGTCTATGAGGATGTGCGCCAAAAGCTCATTGCCGGTGGTATGCCCCCGGAGCAGATCGCCTTTATCCACGATGCCAATACGGAAGTCAAAAAGCGCGAACTGTTCGCCAAAGTCCGAAGCGGTCAGGTGCGTGTCCTGATGGGCAGTACCGCCAAGATGGGCGCGGGAACCAATGTGCAGGATCGCTTGATTGCCTTGCACGATTTGGATTGCCCATGGCGACCCCGTGACCTTACCCAGCGAAAAGGCCGTATTGAACGACAGGGCAACCAAAACGAAAAAGTCCATGTATGCCGCTATGTCACCGAAGGAACCTTTGATGCCTACCTCTGGCAGACCGTGGAGAACAAGCAGCGGTTTATCTCGCAGATTATGACCTCGAAATCCCCGGTGCGCTCCTGCGAGGATGTGGATGCCACGGCGCTGTCCTTTGCGGAAATCAAGGCGCTGTGTGCCGGTGATCCGCGCATCAAAGAGCGTATGGATTTAGATGTGGATGTTGCAAAGCTCAAAATTATGAAAGCAGACCACCAAAGCAAGCAGTTCCGGTTGGAGGACAATCTGCTGAAATACTTCCCGGAGAAGATTGAAGAAAGCAAGGGCTTTATCCGTGGACTGGAAGCAGATATGCAGACCCTCGCGGCGCATCCGCTCCCCGTGGAGGGCTTCATCGGCATGGAAATCCGTAGCGATAAGCTCACCGACAAGGAAAACGCCGGTGCCGCTCTGCTGGATGCCTGCAAGGAAGTAAAGGGCAAAGACCCGGTGCAGATCGGCAGCTATCGCGGTTTTACCATGTCCGTTGCCTTTGATTCCTTCCAACAGGAATACACCCTGACACTTAGAGGGCAAATGACCCACCGTGTCGAACTCGGCACCGATGCAAGGGGCAACCTTGTCCGTATCGAAAATGCGCTGGAGAAAATGCCGGAGCGTTTGCGGAATGTGCAGGATCAGCTTGAAAACCTCTATAACCAGCAGGCGGCGGCAAAGGCCGAAGTCGGCAAACCGTTCCCCCAGGAACGGGAGCTGGCGGAGAAAACGGCGCGGCTCATTGAGTTGGATATGGAATTGAATCTGGACAGAAAGGGACAGGCGCAACCCGAACAGGCGATTGCAAAATCTGCCCGTCCCTCTGTCCTCGACAAGCTGAAAGCACCGCCGGTACGCGGCACACCGGACAAGCCCCACAAGAAAGAAATGGAGGTACGATGATGAAAGATGTTCCCGTTTATAAATACCCCGCGTCCCATGCCCAGGAGCATGACGAGCTGAACGCTTACCGTGCTTCCAACAAGGCGAATATGGCCTGCAAGGAAGCCATTGAAGCGGCGATCTGCGACCATTACCGGGATAACCGCCTCGGCAGCGATGCCGTGAAACAGGTGGTGGAGCAGTTTGGGTATGACCGTGTTTTCCATGTACTTGCCGTAACCGTTCAGCAGAAGGATTGGGATGGGCGCATTTCACAGAACAACAAGGCATGGGCAAAAACCGTTCCCGTCTTTGAAAATCCCGATGCCTGGGGGACTGACCGTAACTGCTATCTTGTGGTAAACAGCCACCCCGGTCTGACCGACCTGTTTCTCTCACAGGCAAGGAAAGCATACACCCAGGAACAGCAGAAATCCTCTGCCCGTGGCAAGCTGAAAAAACAGCCCGAAGCAACTTCGCCGAAACTTTCGGCTAAGTCCAAAGGGCAGGAGCGTTAAACCATGGCGAAACGGAAAAGGGATATTCAACTTAAATTTCGCGTGACCCCACAGGAACGGGAAATGATTGAAACCAAAATGGCGCAGTTCGGCACTACCAACATGGCGGCGTATCTCCGCAAGATGGCGATTGACGGTTATGTGGTGAAGCTGGACTTGCCGGAGCTGCGGGAGCTGGTGTCCCTGCTTCGCTATTCCAGCAACAATCTCAACCAGCTCACCAAGCGCGCCCACGAAACAGGCCGTATCTATGAAGCCGATCTGGAGGACATTCAGCAGAATCAGGAACGGATATGGACAGCGGCGGAACAAATCGTTTCCGCGCTGGCGGCGCTCAAATAACACCGGAGGGGCGGCGGCAATTCGCCGCTGCCCCTCTTTTGCCGTATCATTGCAAAAAATGCCGGTACTCGGTATGCTTATATCAGAAGAAACCAATGCCGCGAAGAAAGGAGCTGCTTGAAGATATGCTGACAAATAAAACTGTCCTGACCGTATTCGCTGACTATCTCAGTCGTGATGAAGATTTTGAAGTCATCCTCACCAGCCGAGGATATACGGTTATGGGCTGGGATAAATACCGCGAGGACTGGAACACCGTGGAATATTGCCCCTCACCGGAAGCCCTGCGGGATGCGCTGCTGGATGCCTATACCAGCTTTCGGGAAATGGAACTTACCGATGGGGAGCGCGACATGACCGCCGCCGAAAAAGCGAAGGTCAAAGCAGAGTGCGATGCGCTCACGGAACAATGCGAAAAGGAGGCTGCGATATGTTCATCTTGAAAATTCTCTTTGCGCCGGTATCGTTGGCGCTGACCCTGTTCACTTGGCTGTGCGCCGGTCTGATCTCCTGCTCCGCCTTTGTGTTCAAGCTGGCAAGTGCGCTGCTCTCCCTGTTGGCAGTTGCGGTGCTGATTACCTACTCCGTGAAGAACGGCATCATCCTCCTGTTGATTGCGTTTCTTATAAGTCCCCTGGGATTGCCCATGCTGGCGGTCTGGTTGCTGGGTAAACTGCAAGGTGCAAATACAGCGATAAAAGGATTTCTGAACGGATAAGAATGTGAAAGGAAACGGTCTGCTTCGGCAGGCCGTTTTGCTCTGTTGGGAGGTGAACACTCTATGGCAACCACACGCCTAATGCCGCTACACACCGGCAAAGGCCGCACCGTAGGACAGGCAATCAGTGACATTATCGACTACTCCCAAAATCCGCAAAAGACAGATAACGGCAGACTGATTACAAGCTGGCAATGTGACAGCAGGATCGCGGATGCTGAATTTCTTTTTACCAAAAATCAGTACACCCAAAAGACCGGCAGAGTGCGTGGTGAGGATGATGTAATTGCCTACCATCTGCGGCAATCCTTTGTTCCCGGTGAGATCACTCCGGAGGAAGCAAACCGCCTGGGCTGTGAGCTTGCCAAGCGGTTTACCAAAGGCAAACACGCCTATATCGTCTGCACCCACATCGACAAAGAGCATATCCATAATCATGTGATTTGGAACTCCACCGCGCTGGATCAGACACGGAAATTCCGCAACTTTTGGGGCAGCACCCGCGCCGTGCGGCGGCTCAATGACACCATCTGCATTGAGAACGGATACTCCATCGTGGAGAATCCGAAGCGTCACGGCAAGAGCTATAACAAGTGGCTGGGCGATAAGAAAAAGCCCTCCCACCGTGAGCGGATTTGCGCTGCCATTGATGATGCGCTGGCACAAAAGCCCGAAAGTTTTGAAGCTCTGCTGGAGCTGCTGCGGCAGGCCGGTTATGAGATCAAGGGCAAGAAAGTCCCGTCCCTGCTCGGTGGCGAACAGCAGAAATCCATTCGCATGGACACTCTGGGCGCAGGCTACACACCCGAGGATCTCCGGGCGGTGATTGCCGGTGAAAAGGAACACACGCCCCGGAAACGCTGGGCGGAAACAAAGTTGCCTGAGAAGCGCGGCGGGAATCTGCTGGTGGACATTCAGGCAAAATTGCAGGAGGGCAAAGGTGCCGGTTATGCTCGTTGGGCTACTCTGTTTAATCTGAAACAGATGGCGCAGACGGTAGCCTATCTGCAAGATCACGAGCTTATAGATTACAGCGTTCTCTCAGAAAAAGCGGCGGCAGCTTCCACCAGGTTCAATGAACTTTCTGCGAAAATCAAATCCGCAGAAGCGCGTATGGCGGAGATTGCCGTGATGCGAACTCATATCATCAACTATGCCAAGACCCGCGATACCTATGTTGCCTATCGCAAGGCCGGTTACTCCAAGAAGTTTCTTGCGGAGCATGAAAGTGAGATCACACTCCATAAGGCGGCAAAGAAGTTTTTCGATGACCAGGGCATCCAGAAACTCCCCACTGTCAAGAGTTTGCAGGCCGAATACGCCGCGCTGATGACAGAGAAAAAAGCGGCATACGCCGAGTACCGGAAAGCCCGCGAGGATATGAAGGAGCTGCTGACCGCCAAGGCGAATATTGACCGCATTTTGGAGCTGGAAGAAGTACGGGAGGAACCGAATGTGCAAAAAGAGAAAGAGGCGGAGCAGCGTTAAGCTGCCTGCCATCCAGCGATTTGAAAAATCGCGTAGCCGCAGGATTTATCCTGCGTTCCAGAACACAACTTTTGTGTTCTGCGGGGATTGGGGCGGATCCTCAACAAGCACGAAACTGTCGGTTTCCGCATGAGCGGAAATTGGCAGTTTTCGCAAAGTGGGTCCCGCTTTGCATTGCTTGCCGCTTTCTTGCTCCCCGTTTTACAGTCCCTTTAGTATTTTTTCCATACAACGAAATAGAGGCCGCTTCACCTATTCGTAAAGCGACCCCTATTCGTCCAGTTTGATTGCCCCATCAATGGTTGCCTCTATAATTGGCAGGTATTTCTCCGGGCAGAGCTGCAATTTGTGGTTGACCCTCTGGCGCTGTTCGGTGTTCTCTGTGACCAGGGAGGGATTGAAGTACCGTTCAACCGGCAACTTGCAAATCTGGATCAGCTGCAACACCACGGGCACGCTGGGAACAGTTTGTTCCAATTCGATATTGGCAAGGTAGCGAGGATCAATGCTGACCTGTTCTGCCAATGCCCTGCGGGAGATATTCAGAGCTTCCCTTGCGGCCTTCACATCGGAGCCGAAGGTTTCAAACCCAGGGCAATCTTCAATTTTAGCCATATAACATCACCCTCTTACATTCTATATTTCATAGTCTGCCTTGGGAATGATAGTATATGCAGATGAACTACACTTTATAATTCACATTTTGTTTCTTGCATTGTTCGAGCAGACGAATTATAATTCTCATTGGAGGTGCGATATGGATTATATGACTTTGAAAGAGGCAAGTGAAAAATGGGGTGTCACTCCTCGGAGGATAAATTATCTATGTGCTGCTGGCCGTATTCCTGGAGCTATCAAAATGGCTACGATCTGGCTAATACCAAAAGATGCCCAAAAGCCAGCGGACAAAAGATATAAAAATTCAAAAACCACACTTTAATCACAAATTTCTATGATATGCTACATTTGGAGGTGATACCATGCAAAAGATTTTAGTCGTTGAGGACGATTTTGATATTCAAGAACTTTTACAGAATTTTTTA
>ERZ827528.2233-NODE-2233-length-18192-cov-8.215912_pt1 | contig 18192 bp, 14 predicted proteins | sample MGYA00519768_ERZ827528 | MGnify/ENA primary metagenome ERZ827528 (study PRJEB31778, sample SAMEA3449343) | human gut metagenome | biome: human gut; feature: human-associated habitat; material: faeces | place: United Kingdom | collected 2010/2012 ...
AAATGGAGCGTTTAGCACAACGGAACAAAATCAATAAATTTTTTAGGGCTTCTTCCTGTTAATCTTCTGGCAATCCGATTGTTTGTTCTTCTATAAAGGCGTCTCCTTTGCCTGCGGCAACTCAGAATTTTTATTCATAATCCTGTCCATCAAATCTTTCATCCCCTGACAGGCGGTTAATAAACTTTGGATGGTATTTAGAGTAGACAATAATCTGTTCTTTGTACAAACCATGATAGCCGGAAAGCATATAGCTGATGGAGATGGCAATTAAGATATAGGAAACACCTTCAAATCCAAACAATTCAAATCCAATAAGCATTGAAGCAATCGGACAGTTTGTCACACCGCAAAATAAGGCGAGCATTCCGGTTGCAGCGCAAAGAGAGGGAGATATGCCAAAGATATGTCCAAACAGACAGCCAAAGGTTGCTCCGGTGAAGAAAGCAGGGACAATCTCGCCGCCCTTATATCCGGCAGCAAGCGTGAGTGCAGTAAGAAGCATTTTTATTAAAAAGGCATAGGCAGGGACATTTCCCTCGATAGCTCTTGCAATCATGTCAGTTCCTGCTCCGTTGTAATCATAATTGCCGATTAGGAGGGTGATTGCAATAACAAGCAGACCGCCGACAATGATTCGCATGTAAGGTTTTTTAAAAAACTTATTGTAAAATAAACCAGCTCCCTTTAAAAATATACAAAATACAACGCTTAATCCAGCACAGAAAATGCCGAGCAGTACGATTTTAGCGCAACTTGTGAAGGTGAGTTCTGGTATCCCGTGGATAGTAAATGCTTCCGGGTTGATTCCCATATTGACAGCAAAACGATTTGCTACAATAGAAGAAAATACGCAGGGAACTAAAGCGGCATAATGCATGATTCCGACACTGATCATTTCCATTGGGAAAATAGCTGCCGCAAGAGGAGTTCCAAATACGGCAGAAAAGGCGGCACTCATTCCGCTCATGACAAGAAGCTTTCGATCCCCCTCGTCAAATTTGAAAAGCCGTCCGATTGTATTTCCAATACTTCCTCCCATCTGGAGAGCCGCTCCTTCACGTCCGGCAGAGCCGCCGAATAAGTGAGTGATAATTGTTGCTGCAAAGATAAGTGGAGCCATATATGCAGGCACATCCTGATTTTTTCCATGTACAGCAGTCATAATGATGTTCGTTCCCTTATCCTGCCTTACCCCACAAAGATGATATAAAAATACGATAACGACACCACCAATCGGCAGAAAATATAACAAAAATGGATATTGACCGCGAAGTGTGGTTACTTTTTTTAAGCAAAAAGAAAAGGCACTACTAAATGCCCCGACAGCAACCCCGGTCAATACTGCCATAAAAAGCCATAACGCACAAGTCTTTAAATTGTAGTAGATCTTTCTTAGATAGCGTTTTATGATTTCTTCCATGATATTTCTCTCCCTTGTGTATTTCAAAAAAATTTTTGTCATTTTCCAATGTTTAGAAAAAGCATTTTTTCATTCCTTCTTAATATCAGAAAAAATTACGAGATTTATTTGGTTGCATCAAGAATGCCGGGGCATTCTTGAAACCATATTAAGAAGAGAGAAAATTCGATTTCTTTAGACATTGGATTTCTTTGTACATTGGATTTTTGAATACATTTTGTTTCTTAAAAAGAGTGTACTCTATTCGAATTCATATTGTCAAGTTCTGCCGAAAAAAGAATTGACATCCTTTTTATTTCGTGATAAATTAAATGCTATAAATGCGATGAAGAGGAATAGTAGAATGATGAAAGCATCCAGAGAGCTGCTGGTCGGTGCGAAGCAGTAGTGGACATGATTTGAACTCGCCTCTGAGCAGCCTGTTGAACCGCATGATTGCAGTAGGCAGCGCCGGAAACCTGACCGTTACAGCAGGAGGATATAAGGCTTTTTAAGTCCGTATCTGTAATGAGTGCATACCTTACTTTTTATGTATCGTATGAATAAGAGTGGTACCGCGGAATTATTTTCTCCGTCTCTTTTCGGCATCTGCCTTTTGGTAGTTGCTATCAAAGAGACGGAGTTTTTTATTTTACAGGATATATTTTCCTGTAATATGTTGTTTTCAACTTAAGGAGGATTTTCTATTATGAAGTATGCAGATAAGTATAAACCAATGTATTTCCCAGCTCCAGCTGGATATAATAAATGGATGGAGAAAGACCATATCGAACAGCCACCTATCTGGTGTTCTGTTGACTTACGTGATGGTAATCAGGCTCTTATCATCCCTATGAGTTTAGAAGAAAAAATCGAATTCTTTAAATTATTAGTTGATGTTGGTTTTAAAGAAATCGAGGTTGGTTTCCCAGCTGCTTCTGAGACAGAATATGAATTCTGCCGTACATTGATTGAACGGAATCTGATTCCCGATGATGTAACAATTCAGGTTCTGACTCAGGCAAGAGAACATATCATTAAAAAGACATTTGAAGCTATTGAGGGCGCTAAAAACGTAATCGTTCATCTGTACAACTCCACTTCTGTTGCACAGCGTGAGCAGGTATTTAAAAAAGATAAAGAACATATTATTCAGATTGCTGTAGAAGGTGCTGAATTATTACAGAAACTGATGGAAGAAAATGGAGGAAAATACCGTTTTGAATATTCTCCAGAAAGTTTTACTGGAACAGAGATGGATTTTGCATTAGAAATCTGTAATGCTGTATTAGATGTATGGAAACCAAAGAAAGAATTACCTGCCATCATCAATCTTCCTGCTACTGTTTCCCACTCTCTGCCTCATGTTTACGCAAGCCAGATTGAGTTTATGAGCGAGAACTTAAAATACAGGGATAATGTTGTGTTATCTGTTCATCCTCATAACGATCGTGGAACAGGTGTTGCCGATACAGAATTAGCTGTTCTTGCAGGAGCTGATCGTGTGGAAGGAACATTATTTGGTAATGGAGAACGTACAGGTAATGTAGATATCATTACATTAGCTTTAAATATGTATGCTCATGGTGTAGAGCCAAACTTAGACTTCACAGACTTGCCACATATTGTAAAAGTATATGAAAAAGTAACAAGAATGCATGTATATGAAAGACAGCCATATGCAGGAAAGCTTGTATTTGCTGCCTTCTCCGGTTCTCATCAGGATGCTATCGCAAAAGGTATGCTGTGGCGTGAAACACATGACTGCGATAAATGGACTGTACCATATCTGCCAATTGATCCAAAAGATCTTGGAAGAGAATACGAAGCAGATGTTATCCGTATCAACAGCCAGTCTGGAAAAGGCGGTATCGGATTCCTTCTGGAAAAAACATATGGTATTCGTATTCCAACTAAAATGCGTGAAGAAGTTGGTTATTCTGTAAAAGATGTTTCCGACCATACACATAAAGAATTACAGCCAAAAGAAGTATTAAAAGTATTCAACGAAAAATATGTTAATATTTGTGATCCAATTGAATTACTCGAAGTACACTTCAAACAGGAACACGGTGGAATTTCAACAGAAATTATCCTGAACAAATATGGTGTACACAAAGTATACCACGGAAAAGGAAATGGTCGTCTTGATGCCGTAAGTAACGCATTAAAACGCCACTCCAACTTAGATTACACAATCTCCACATATGAAGAGCATGCTCTGAAAATGGGTTCAAATTCCCAGGCATGTGCTTATGTTGCTATCTATGGAAGTGATGGAAATACATATTGGGGAGTTGGAATTGATGACGATATCATCAATGCTTCAGTGAAAGCGCTGATTAGTTCTGTAAATCGCTATGAGAGGTGCGAAGACGGCAAGGAAGATTAATTTCTGATTTGCCGCAGGCAACGGGACGCCCTTAAAGAGAGCCTATCCCCTATATTTGTGACTTTAGTCGCGGCGGTTTGAATACTCGCTTATACATGCTCGTATCCAAATCTTGCTCCGAGGCCACAAATATAGGGGATAGGCTTTCTTTGAGGGCTGTTTATTGGATGCAAGAGCAAAATCAGGCTCCTTTATTACACTCTCCACATTTTACGCAGAAAAACTCACAAAACGATTCTTTGTCCAGTTCTCATCCTTGCTGACACAGGAGATTTCATTAAAAGAGAACATATTCGCTGAATCAGTTATCAAATACTAAAAAGCTATCTTGTTTTCATAAAGGGGCAACACATCTTGATTTTATAAAAAATGGAATGGCACTATCCTTTTATAAAAAGATTTATAAAAGAGAGAGAAGCACTTTAAAAAAGAAAGTTTTGTTTCAACAATATGACCAATTAACGAAACAGTACTTATAAAAAATCAGTATATTTCAGATATTGACAGTAAAAAAATAATTGTGTAAAATAATGTTAGACTAAGAGAGATTTCCTATTTGATAAATAGTGATAAATATATTAGAGCGTGTTTTAAATATGCGCTGAAACATAAATTTTATATTTGGGTAAAACTGTCGAAAGGCAGCGACACAAAGCCAAATGGGTCTAAGGTTCATTTTTTAAGAGAATTATGACAGCCGGTTGCATCAAGTTATTGATTATTTTAATGAGTAATTTCTGCTCATTTTATGCCGTCTGTGTAAGGGTTATCTTCACAGGCGGCTTTTTTAATGCTTAAAAAATGGAAGATTCTAAAATTATAATTGGAGATAGAAAATGAAGTTAAAGTGGAGAGGGTTACAATTTGAACATTATATATTGGGAATTTTACTGGCAGTAGAGTGGATTATGTCATTTACTTTTTTGGGATATATTCATATACCTCCTATTTCCATTACTACAGCGCATATTCCTATCGTAGTTATCGCATGCCTTTTCGGGCCAGTGGAATCCTCAGTTGCAGGATTATTTTTTGGACTGGGAAGTATGTATAAAGCATCCGCATTGTATGTTATGCTAGGTGACAGAATATTTTCTCCATTTCAGACAGATTTTCCGATAGGAAGTATCTTGTTAAGTGTAGGAACAAGAGTATTATTTGGATTTTTAATGGGATGTATATTTAAAATTGTAAATAAAAGCCGTTATAAATGGGCCGGCAAAAGCCTTGCAGCATTAATAGCAACTCCGTTACATGCTTTGCTTGTGTACGGAGCAATGGGAATCCTTTTCCCAGAAAGTGGATTTAATTATAAGTCTTCTTTTAGATGGGGAGTAAATGATTATGCTATAGCCGCAATCTGCATTTTGGCGGTAATACTATCAGATATTATTTATCATAGCTCTTTTGTAACACATTATAAAAATGTGATCAATGATTCAGAATTAAGACAGCACTGGTCAGTTAAAATGAAAATGAGTTTGTTCATTATTATAATATTTGTATTCTGCATAGCAGCTTTTTCCACAATATATTTTGCAAGCCGGACAGAATATATGTTTGGTGTATATGGTATCAAGGTAACGAAGAAAATAGCACAGGACATTCTTCATTTGCAGGTACAATTTCTGGCAGCTATGATTTCACTGAACTTTATTCTGATAGTTATCATTTTGATAATCTATAATTACATGAAACATAGAGAATATATGGGCGAGATGGATGCCCTTACAAATGTTATGGGAAGAAGACTATTTTTAAATTATTGTACGAAATGTCAGAATGATAGAGATGATATAGATAACAAATCGAAAAGAAAAGGCTGGTTTTTATTTATAGATATTGATTGGTTTAAGCAGATTAACGATACATTGGGCCATACGGTCGGCGATGAAACATTAAAGCAGATTGCAGAAAGCTTAAAAAATATATTCAGCAGCTATGGAGCCGTTGGCCGGGTAGGAGGAGACGAATTTGCAGTAATCATCAATGAGAAAATGACGAAAGAACAATTAGAGGAACAACTAAAAAAGTTCCTCTTAGATATTTCAACCATTTTACCAGAAAGAACCGTTAGCTGTAGCATTGGTGTTTATCATTTCGGATTTCCCAAAAGTCAGAAAGAACTTCTTACGAGAACAGATGATGCATTGTATAAGGCAAAAGAAAAGGGAAGAGCCTGCTATGTGATATTGGATGAATAGGAATTTGCCGGAGGCAAAAGAGGGGATAGAAAGTAAAAGATAATCTGGTATTGATCATGGTGTTTACGGAGCAAAATATATTTATGATTTATCAGGAAAGTACGGACCGAATGGAAGGATAGTGGGTGAACTACTCGCAAATGTTATTTGCTATCATCATGGAGGACTCCCGGATGCAGAAGATTTTAATGGAGACAGCCCATTGTTGATGAGACTTCAGGATGAAAACAGACTTACTGATTATGAGCAGGTAAAAGTAGCTTTTTTTAAGGATTTACAGATTACGGAACAGGAGATAGAACAGCTTTTTAAGAAATCTGTTGAAGAGATAAAGCTGCTCATTCTGAAATCTTCTACAGGAAGTGAGGCAAAAAATAAGAGAAAATCTAATTTCGTCTATCTGTCTGTCCACCCAACGAATTAAACGGCAAACACCCCATCAAATAGTCTCTTTTGTATAAAAAAATTAAAATTATCGTGAATGTTGCAAAAAAATACAGTCCATGATAAATTTTTGCAAAAAAATGACGGAAAAATATAGCATTTTTTATTTATTTGTGCTATACTCATATTGCGCGTGAGGAAAGCGCATAAAGTAATGTTGATAGTTAATTGAAGGAGGAACACAACAATGGCAAAATGGGTATATCTGTTTACAGAAGGCGATGCCACAATGAGAAATCTTCTTGGTGGTAAAGGAGCCAATCTGGCTGAGATGACAAATATTGGATTACCTGTACCACAGGGATTCACAATTACAACAGAGGCTTGTACTCAGTATTATGAAGATGGTCGTGAGATTAACGATGAGATTCAGGGACAGATTAATGAGTATATCGTAAAGATGGAAGAGATTACAGGAAAGAAATTCGGAGATAAAGAGAATCCGCTTCTTGTATCAGTTCGTTCAGGTGCCCGTGCTTCCATGCCAGGTATGATGGATACTATCCTTAACTTAGGTCTTAATGAGACAGTAGTTGAAACTATTGCCGCTAAATCCGGAAACCCACGTTGGGCTTGGGATTGCTACAGAAGATTTATTCAGATGTATTCTGATGTAGTTATGGAAGTTGGTAAAAAGTATTTTGAAGAATTAATCGATGAGATGAAAGCTAAAAAAGGTGTAAGTCAGGACGTTGATCTTACAGCAGAAGATTTAAAAGAGCTTGCATCTCAGTTTAAGGCTGAATATAAAGAGAAAATCGGCGAAGATTTCCCAGATGATCCTAAGAAACAATTAATGGGAGCTATCAAAGCCGTATTCCGTTCATGGGATAACCCACGTGCTAATGTTTACCGTCGTGACAACGATATCCCTTATAGCTGGGGTACTGCTGTTAACGTACAGAGTATGGCATTTGGTAACATGGGAGATGACTGTGGTACTGGTGTTGCATTTACTCGTGATCCTGCTACAGGTGAGAAGAAGCTTATGGGAGAATTCCTTACAAATGCACAGGGCGAGGACGTAGTTGCCGGTGTTCGTACACCAATGCCAATCGCTCAGATGGAAGAGAAGTTCCCAGAAGCATTCGAACAGTTCAAACAGGTTTGTAAAACTCTTGAAGATCACTATAGAGATATGCAGGACATGGAGTTTACTGTTGAGAATAAGAAGTTATACATGCTTCAGACACGTAATGGTAAGAGAACAGCACAGGCTGCTTTAAAGATTGCCTGTGATTTAGTAGATGAGGGAATGAGAACAGAAGAAGAGGCTGTTGCAATGATTGACCCTCGTAACCTTGATACATTATTACATCCACAGTTTGATGCTGCTGCATTAAAGGCTGCAACACCAATGGGTAAAGCACTTGGAGCTTCTCCTGGAGCTGCTTGTGGTAAGATTGTCTTCACTGCTGAAGATGCTAAAGCTTGGGCAGAGAGAGGGGAAAAAGTTGTTCTTGTTCGTCTTGAGACATCCCCAGAAGATATCGAAGGTATGAAGAGCGCTCAGGGTATCCTGACAGTTCGTGGTGGTATGACATCTCACGCAGCAGTAGTTGCTCGTGGTATGGGTACTTGTTGTGTATCTGGATGTGGTGACATCGTAATGGATGAAGAGAACAAAAAATTCACATTAGCTGGAAAGGAATTCCACGAAGGAGATGCCATTTCTCTTGATGGTTCTACAGGTAACATCTACGATGGAATTATCCCTACAGTAGACGCTACAATCGCTGGTGAGTTCGGCCGTATCATGGCTTGGGCAGATAAATACAGAACAATGGGTGTTCGTACGAACGCTGATACACCTTCAGATGCTAAGAAGGCTCGTGAGCTTGGAGCAGAAGGTATCGGACTTTGCCGTACAGAGCATATGTTCTTCGAAGGTAACAGAATTGATGCATTCCGTGAAATGATCTGTTCTGATACAGTAGAAGAAAGAGAAGCTGCACTTGATAAGATTCTTCCATATCAGCAGGGAGACTTTGAGCAGTTATTTGAAGCTATGGAAGGTAATCCTGTAACAATTCGTTTCTTAGATCCACCACTGCATGAGTTCGTACCTCAGACAGAAGAAGATATTAAGAAACTTGCGGATGCACAGGGTAAATCAGTAGAAACTATTAAAGCTATTATTGAAAGCCTGAAAGAGTTCAACCCTATGATGGGACATCGTGGATGCCGTCTGACAGTAACATATCCAGAAATCGCTGTTATGCAGACAAAAGCAGTTATCCGTGCAGCATTAGCTGTACAGGCTAAACATGCTGACTGGACAATCGTTCCAGAAATCATGATTCCATTAGTAGGTGAAGAAAAAGAATTAAAATACGTTAAGAAGATCGTTGTTAAGACAGCAGACGAAGAAATCAAAGCTGCTGGTTCTGACATGAAATACGAAGTTGGTACTATGATTGAGATTCCTCGTGCAGCATTATTAGCTGACGAAATCGCTAAAGAAGCTGAGTTCTTCTGCTTCGGTACAAACGACTTAACACAGATGACATTCGGTTTCTCACGAGATGATGCTGGTAAGTTCTTAGACGCTTACTATGATGCTAAGATTTTCGAGAACGATCCATTTGCTAAACTTGACCAGAATGGTGTTGGTAAGTTAATGGATATGGCAGTTAAATTAGGAAAAGGTCAGAGACCAGAATTACACTGTGGTATCTGTGGAGAGCATGGTGGAGATCCATCATCCGTAGAATTCTGTCATAGAATTGGATTAGATTACGTTTCCTGTTCACCATTCCGTGTACCTATCGCAAGATTAGCAGCAGCACAGGCAGCGATAAGCATGAAACATTAATCAAAAATCCTTTATTTATCGGGGCATTTACTATTCCAAGAAATCTTACAAAAGATACTCTTGAGTATTATTATAAGAATTCTCAGTTTAATATCCCCGATAAAATGGAAATAAAAGTCTACTTAATATAAGGGATAGGAGAACATTCTATCCCTTATATTTTTAATTTATTAAATAAATTCCATTCCAGATGTACCTTAATAAATAAAAGAATGGAGAATATAATATGCCTAGAAAACCTAAAAGTGTATATACTAGAATTGAAGAAAAAACTGCTCAAATAAATAAGTTAAAAGAGAAAATATCTATATGTGAAACAGAGTTGATTGCATTAAATAAAGAACGGGAAAGGATTGAAATGGAACAGATTTTTTCTGCCGCAAAGGAGAAGAATCTCAGTTTTCAAGAAGTTCTTGATTTAATATCACGTTCAAATAAAAGAATCAAATAAAATAAAATCGTAAAAAATAAGGGAAGAATCTATTTCAGTTCTTCCCTTAAATTATATTTAGATTATTTCTTTTCTTCCCACTTATTTAATCCATCTGGTTTCACGAGTAAGCCTTTTCTTGCAAGAGTAAGCAGAGCTTCTTTTACTTCGGCACTCCCGGCATTAGCAGAAGCAATCTTAGACAGGTTCGGTTTTCCTGCACCAAATCCTCTATTGTGCAAGAACTCCGTAAATGATTTAACTGCTGTATTCTTTAAAATTCCAAAATATTTCACTCCGTCAATCCTCTCTTTCGTATAATCTTTCTGAACGGCTGTAGATGGTTTTGCTTCTTCAACCTTAATAACTTTAACAGGAGTAGTAAAAAGCTTCTTTTCGGCTGTTCTGCGGCGGGTAAGCCCCCTATATACACGACCACCTGCTTTATTGTATTCCAACATCTTTTTTGCGATTGTAGATCGTGAGCGAGTACCGTTAGCTGTTAAGCCTTTGATACTCCCGATGTTATACACAAAACTAACAAGCGCATCAATTTCATTCTGATTCCATTTGTAGTGGTCATTGTATTTCATGACAAGAGGAAGGTATTTTTGAGTCAGAGATTTTTCCAGCCATGATTCAGCGGTAGCTTTGCTAATTGTTAAGCCGGATTTAATAGTTGTCTTTGTAATTGACTTATCAGAGTTAGTGATGCCATATCCAATCGTCCAAACGCCAACTTCATCTCTATAAGCCTTTAAATAACATCCTTCAAATTCTTTAACCAAGTCTAAACAATTCTTAGTAATTTTTGCCATTATTCATCACTTCCTTCATCAATATCATCATCCACATCATCTTCTGGTACTTTTTCAATATCATCAAAATCTGCTTCTGTATCTAAATCTGTTTCGGAATATCTCGCAATAAAATCCTCTAATTCGGAAATAGTGATTCGTCCGTCTTTAAGGATTTTCATAACATCATCTGCTACCTGTGCAGGGTGAGTAATACTCTGATTTTTATACCAAGAATAAACAATACCGACAACGCCAACAATAGCAGTAACCCATGCAGTAATTTCATTTTCATTGATATTGATTACAGGTTTCCCCATAATGTTCAGTACATAATTCACCATCGTAAAAATAAGAACAACAGCACTAACATATGTACTTGGTTTAATGTCCTTTACATTAATTTGAGATAAAAATTTCTTTAATTTGTTCATAACGATTCCTCCTTAAAATTTGTTTATAGGCAATAAAAAAGAGAGTAGTAAATTCTCCCGAATAAATAACAATATCTTTATATTTATGCTCTCTTCACGATCACATATCCAGCTCCATGAGCCGTTCCCTTCCACCAGTTAGCCTGATTTTTTCTGCCAGCTTTACCATGTAATACCGTCTTAATAAGCCAGTTCATAGTAACCTTTTTTGTCATACCGTTTGTTGCAACAACATATTTACCGTCAACGCTTCGCCCAATAATCACATTTGTATGAATTGGATTTTTCTGCTCAAGTAATACGATATGTCCATCATGAATAGCTTTTCGAATATCAGCTTTAATTCTTTTATTAGCACCTTCAGGACAACCTTTCCAAGTAGCAATCTTTTTTCCTACAATTTTATTAATCGCTTTTTCAATGCCGAAAATAGTTAACTTACTTCCTGTATAACCGCCCAAATGCTTTTTCGCATATTGATGTACTTCCGCAGGAGATTTTAAAATTCCTCTAAACTGTAAAGCAATAGAAGCAGCTGCCATAGAACATCCGTGTTTTTGACAAAAAGAACCAAATTTCTTTTGTTGTGGAATTTTAATTCTTCGTGAAGCTCGTCCAGATGCAATAACTGCTAGTTTAGGATATTTCGTACTATCTCTAGCTTTTACTTTTAGAACTAACCCCTTAAGGTATCTGCCGTTGGTAAAGCCGCATTTTCCTTTGTAAGAAACTTTTACGAAAGGAATATTATCTTTCCAAATAATTTTAGCTCCGACAATTCCGACATCCGTATTTGCAGGAGCAGTGCATATGACAGAAGCAGTTTTAGAAGCCGATTGTCGGAGATTAATCCGAAAAATTGTTTGTAAAACCATAATAACCACCATCCTTTATATAATAAAAAAGACCCTACCAAAAAGTAGAGTCATTAAATCATTATTTATTTTCTATATCCAACTCTTTTAAAATCCTTTACCAATTCCTTTTTCACATCTTCCGCAATCTTCTGTATGAATTTATTCCACAATCTTTTCAGCATACCTACATCACCTCCATTTATATCTCGGCTTTTCTTCATCAAACCATTTCCATCTAACAAAATCATCAACAATAATAGCAATTGCACTTAACGGCAAAAATAATAATGCAAACTGCGGACAAGTCTGACCCAAGATATTCCCCGGCAAGCCGCTATAATCCCACACATCTAATCCAAGCCAAAGATTAACAATGCACCCTGTAATAAACTCAGCACTTAATATGAACGCTTCAACTCTTAATACTTGTTTCCAGAACGGATAATCCCATTCAATTTGTTCATTCTGTAGTCCTGCGTAGATAAAACAGATACCACCGCAGATAATCATGCTATAGTGAGAATATCCACGCCAAAGAATTTCAATTCCGTAATATGTATAACCGCCAAGTAGAAAGAGTACGAGATATTTAATAAGGATTTTAATATTATGCGTTTGAATCACCTGCTTTCGTTTTCTTATTGCCAATATCTTCTTTTACATTTATAATATAAATGAATGTTTTTTATTCGTCATAAGGCGAGAAAGGAGAAGAATATGAAAAGAATTAAAATGTTGCTTGTTGCGATGTTGTGTGTTGTTATGACATTTGGCGCAGCGAGTGTTCCTGCAAGTGCGGAAATTATTGAAGGGGATAAACCGAGAGAAATTACTGTTAAAGAAATAAAACTCGATAAGCCTGTGTATCGAATAGGTGAAAGTCCTATTTTAATGGTTAAGTTCAGGAACTTAAATGATGTCGATACATCTCAAATAACTTCTATTTATGTTAGAGGGAATGGTGTTTTATTCTCATTGAAATATAATGAAGACAACGGCTATTTTCAAGGAAGAATAAATTTATACACAAAAAAAGAAGGTAGAACATGGATTGTTATTTCAGAAATTAAAGTTAAAAATAATGACGGAACAATTTTAGTTGCAAAGAGATTCCCGAGCATAGAGTTTATTACAAATAATAATTGTGCAGATGGGAACCATACTATATATAAGGATAACTGGGTAGAAAATAAAACACATTCCCCTTGTACTGAAAGTTGGGATAAAACTATAAGTTGCAATATTTGTCACCAAGTTGTATATCGAAAAATCATTCCTGCTCTTGGGCATGATATTAGCGAATGGATGTTGATGAATAATCCTACACTTTCACAGAATGGACTTGAAGAAAAAATATGCAAAAGATGTGGAATTGTTTTGCAATCACGAATTATACCTAAATTAACTCCTACTTCTAAGCTCAAATTTAAGAAAAAATCCATTACAATCAAAAAAGGAAAATCTATAAGACTTAAATACATAAGAAAACCTGTAAACGCTCAGGACATATTGTCTTGGAGATCATCCAAACCAAAAGTTGTAAAAATTCTTAAAAATGGTAAAATAAAAGGTCTTAAAAAAGGAAAGTCTGTAATTACATTAAAAACAAGTATTGGAAAGAAAGCCAAAATTACAGTAAAAGTAAAATAATAATCTATTGACAAGGGTTCTTTCTTCTGAACCCTTGTTGTTATCTAATTTTATTTATTATAATAATTCAGTACCATCAAAATCATAATCCAATGCATAAATTAAAATATCTGCCATATTAACATTAACAGAGTAGCTATCTATAGGAGCAATTTTAAAATCTATAGTATCTCCCTCAGATAAATATAATATATAGTTGTTTAATTGACCCAACGTATAATCAACTGGAGTAGCATAACTTGCGGAATATGCCGCATACCTACTTCCATTTTTAAATAACGCAACCTCAACTCTCTTATTTGCAGTCGGAGAATTAATAGCAAGACGAGTTTGAAAACTATATACTCCATTTCTAGATATTGCAATTTGATAATTCGATTTTTTATAATATAATTCGCTTAACTTACCTTCCGTGCCATTACTGAACGAAGTAAGTTTTACATAGTTACCCTTTTTTGTTCCGCAACTTGTATTATTAGAATTCCAATAATGAGCGACTAAGCCAGCATGACATTTTGCACTATTTAAACGGGATCCATCATTAAATAAAATCCCATTCCAAGAATATACAGTGTTATCTCCTGATATATTATCCCACATTTGTAATCCATTTATAGCACTTAAGTAAAAGCTATAACTCTGTTCTTCATTTTCTTCTCCATATATTGTATATTTAGACGAACCTTGAATTAAACATTCATTTAAGGATAAAGAATCAACTTGTCTTTCCAAAATATTTTTTCTTGAAGAATCAGAGTAAGTTTTACCATCGTAATTTAAAATAATGCTAGAAGTATCGGACAAAAGACTTAGTGAATTGGAAAAATCTAAAATCCCAGTGTCAACTGTATCAGTATGTGAATAAAATGATTTAATTCCCTCACTATTTATCTTCCATCCCCCAATACTACCATCCGTAGAATTAATAACCCCAGAAATATCCGCATCCGAAGCGTATAATTTCCCATCATATCCAACTCTAAACGGTGCATTATCCATAATTAAAGAACCTGCCCAAAAAGCCTGAGAACTACCGCCTAAACCTGCACAAGTTACATCGGTATCTCCAGTAACTAAAGCTAGATTGTCAAGATTAAATTTTCCAATTTTACCCGATTCAGCCGTAATATTGCCCACAACAGTAGCTCCCTGTAATGTTGCAATTCCATCATTATTAACAATAAATTTATCATTAACATTGATTGATCCGCCAACTACAGTTATATCATTTGCAATAACTTTTCCTGCATTATCCCATTTTAAATATTTGCTATCAAAACTGCCATCCTCAAGATTTAAGAAACTGCCAGATTCTCCTGTTACATAATTTCTAGATTTTAAAGCATCAGCCATGATCTTTTCTGCTGTAATAGAATTTGCTGAGAGCATATCAGTAGTAATACTTTCGGCATTAATCGCACCATTCTCAATTACAACACTTCCTTTATCTGGTGACCTAACAACAAATTTTCCTGTAATCGCTTCAATCAATCCATTTGTTATTTTCAAGCTTGTTTCGCTTGAACCAGATTCTACAAGCCAAGAGAACATATCTTTTGTTTGTTCTTCTACGGTTTTAATATTATGCGCCACATCGTCAGGAGAAGGAGAGTAAGAAGTGGATTTTATTCCTTTCTCAATCTTTAATGTTTTAGCATCCGCAAGTAAAAATGAAAAGCGCATATAAACTGCACCGTCTGGTATTTGAAGCATTTTTCGTTTAGATTCTTTGCTATTGGCAAGTTCTGACTTTACACCAGAAAGAAAGACTTTATCAGCACTATAAAAACAAGTAGCAGGAGCGTTACCAAGATTTGTAAACCCAGATGCAATATAATAATCCATATCCCCGACATTTATGTAATCAGAATAACCCCACGCTGCATCATTTATCTCTACATTCTCTGAACTTAAATATTTTCCTTCGATAGCAGTATTTTGAACAAATAAGTTCACGCCACCAAGTTCTAAATCATTGTATTGCTGTTTAACTTCCCTCTTAAAACCATATAAATCTTGTGTAGAAGAGGACAGAATATCTTTAAGAGTCTTTTTTACTTTTCCGTTCTCATCTGTTACTTCAAAAATTGTTGTTTCTTCAACTTTTGATTTAATCTTTCCAGTTAACTTGTCTACAGTAGATTCAATCTTTCTAATTTTTGAAATGCTATCTCCAAGTTTAGAAATAGTAGTTATATCGTAATAGGCACTGTTGTTAGAAAGACATTTAAAAGAAATTACTGTAATTGCATTGGTATATAAATCACAAGTTTTAGATACAATAAGAGTAGAAGAAGATATAGTCAATCCATTTTTTCCGTTTGTAATATCCTTCCATGTTGTTCCGCTATCAATACTATATTGCCATTTAGAAAATGTAATTTCACCTTGAAAAGTCGGAGTGATACGAATTGTATCAGGAGAAAATGTTTCTCCACCATCTGTACTTTTAAATACTGTAGATTCTGCTATAACCTTAACTGACTTAGCAGCTGCACCTTCTTTTTGACAGCTCCATGAAAATACTTTTGTTACTGTGTCTTCTCCTAATGTGATAGGAATATTAAAAGTTCCTGTATCGGCAGAAATTGTAGTTCCTGCTTTAACGGTAAATGTAATTCTTGCCGAGGATTTTGTAACGGTAATACCATTTGCAGAAGAAATATTTCCAATTGTAAAATCAGTATGAGGAGTCATTCCCTGTGTCACTTTTATATCTGTATAACAAACAAAATCTTTTGTAACTTTTCCATTTGCATCTGTAGGAATAGATTGAGCTTCATTTGATAAGATAACTGAAAATGGTTCTTCTACATTAATTATTGTACATTCCCCATAAGCAATTTTAGCCATATATTCACCTTCCTTTCTCATTGGAAGGTTTTATTCTTCCACAATTTTCTCACTATTTTCATCCATAAATGTAAGCATATAAAGATCATCTACGGTAAGGTCAGGGTTAGAATCTACGAATGTATCTAAATCAAATACTCTTAAAGTATAGACTTCTCCTTCTTTTCCAAGTTCTTGAATTTTCTCATTTATATCATTAATTTTTTCACTATATTCTTCTTTATATTCATTAATTGTATTAAAGATTGTATTCGTACATGCTGCTAAAACAGGTGCATCAAGCCCTATATGATGAACAAGTTGATCAAAAATATAATCAATTCTTTCAACATCATTATTTGAAATACGCTCATGATACATGATTTCTGTAAATTCATCTGTTAAATTTTGGATACGTTCTCTATTATTTGCATACGTACTGATTTCGTTTAATACTTTTTGATTGATATTATTCATTTCATAAATAATTGATGATTTTTCAACATCATCCATCATTGTTTCAACTTCACTTTTTTCAAATAAATCATTAATATTAATTTTAAATTGTTTCATGATTATCCCCTTTCAGTTATTCTTATTTAATCATATATTTAAAATAATGTGAATATTATCCATATACTATTATATAACATTATTTCTCGATAATCATTAGCTAAATAATCCAAAAAAAGGGGATGTTACGAAATAATTTAAAATCGTAACATCTTTTTTGTTATAAATTCTAACTAAAAAATAGGATATTGATATCTTACCAATGATATTTATTTCCTACTAATTAATTTCTCAACGATAACGTTTGAGGAATTATTGTAATTAGAAACAATTGCTTCTTATAGTAGTATAATTTTATTATATAGATATTTAAAATTTCTATTTTTAATATATTTTTATTCTACAAAAGAAAAGGCTGTATGAAATTAATTGTTTAATTTCGTAACAGCCCCTTTAATATCTATTATAATTTTAAGCCAACTTCTAAACCTTCTTTAGTTGCTGGAATAGCGCCACCTGCTTGTTTAGCACCACCAATGACATAGACTTCCTTACAATATTTTTTAGCAATTTCTTCTAATGGATTATATGATTTATAACCAAAAGCAGAGATGACTTGTACAGCTGGAATCGAAACTGTATTTCCACTTGCATCTTCTCCAATAACAGCAGTTTCTGTAATTTCTTTAACTTTAAATTGTGTTTTTACTTTAATACCTGCTTTTTGGATCATTTCTAATAGACATACTTTTGTCATGATCATCATATCATTTAAAATATCAGGTTGCATTTCTAACAATGTCACATCATGATTTTTTTCAGCTAGATAGTGAGCTGTTTCACCACCAACTTCTCCCCCACCACAAACAACAATAGGACCGTTAGAAATATCATATTTACCAAGTAGCATATCTTCTGCAGTAAATACATTTTTACCATCAATACCTTTAATTGGTGGAACCATTGGTTTAGCCCCTGTTGCAAGAATAATAGCATCTGGTTTAATTTCTTGAATCATTTCTTCACTTACTTCACTATTTAAATGTACAGGAACATTAAGAGCTTCTAAATTAGCACGATAAGAAGAAGTTGTAGTAGATAATTCACCTTTTCCAATTGGATATGCAGCTGATCTAAATTGACCACCTAAATGACTACTTGCTTCATATAAAGAAACATCATGACCTTTAATGGCTGCTGTTCGAGCAGCTACTAAACCTGCTGGTCCTCCACCAATGACCATTACTTTTTTAGGTTGAGTCGTTTTTGTTAAATCTGTTTCATATTCACGCCCTACTCTTGGATTAACTAAACAAGTGACACATCCTCCTGTTAATAATGGACCTTCACATCCTTGAAGGCATCCAATACAATAATTAATTTGATCAAATTTTCCTTCTTTAGCTTTTACTGGTAAATAAG
>ERZ827528.2240-NODE-2240-length-18140-cov-3.103622_pt1 | contig 18140 bp, 13 predicted proteins | sample MGYA00519768_ERZ827528 | MGnify/ENA primary metagenome ERZ827528 (study PRJEB31778, sample SAMEA3449343) | human gut metagenome | biome: human gut; feature: human-associated habitat; material: faeces | place: United Kingdom | collected 2010/2012 ...
TGAACATGCGGCATTACGAACGCGGCGACAGCCTCCGACTTTACGCCGTGAGCCGCGACGGCGGGACAAGCTGGAACATCCAAGGCGAACATTCCGAATTGGTCGAACCCCGCTGTCAGGGAAGTCTGCTTAACCTTACGCACGGCGGCCGTCCCACCCGGAGACTGCTCTTCTGCAACCCCCACGACCCGCGCCGGCGCCGCAACCTTTCGCTGTGCGAGAGCCGCGACAACGGCCGGACATGGCGGCATTTGACAACCGTCTGCCCCGGGCCGTCGGCCTATTCCGATCTGGTTCGGCTTGACCGCAACCGCGTAGGCGTGCTCTATGAAAACGGCGACGCCGACGACCTCTACCGCCGCATCTCATTCACCGTCGTTACGCTCCGCCCATGAATCCCCGCACGCTCCTCATCCCGGCCGCGCTGACCGCCGCCGGAACAGCATTGGCCCAACCCGCGCAGACGCCGCCCAACATCGTCATCATCCTTGCCGACGACCTCGGTTTTTCCGATCCGGGATGCTTCGGAGGCGAAATCGAAACACCCGTACTGAACCGGCTGGCGGCTGAAGGCCTGCGGCTCACGCAGCTCTACAATTCGGGGCGCAGTTGCCCCTCGCGGGCCTGCCTGCTGACGGGACTCTACCCCCATCGGGTAGGTATCGGCGAAATGGTGCGCGACCACCGGGAAGCGTGGCCCGAAGGCTACCGGGGCTATCGCCAAGACAACAACCTCACCATCGCCGAGGCGCTCCGCTCGGCCGGCTATCATACCGCCATGGCAGGCAAATGGCACATGGGAAAGACACATACCCCTGTCGACTGCGGCTTCGACGATTTTTACGGATTCCTCAACGGCGCCATGACCTACTGGAATCCCGAACGTTACGTCCGGCTGCCCGAAACGGCGCCCCGGCGGGAATATGCCCGGGGCGAATTTTACGCCACGGACGTCATCACCGACTACGCCATCGACTTCGCGGCCCGGGCGCGCGAACTGCACAAACCGCTCTTCCTGCATGTGTCGTACAACGCCCCGCATTTCCCGCTGCAGGCGCCCCGCGAACGTATCGATCATTACATGGAAATCTACCTGAAAGGCTGGGATGCGATCCGGGAGGAGCGCGAAACGCGTTTGCGCCGTCTGGGCCTGCTGCCCGACGAAGAGCAGGCCGCCGAACGGGGCGTAGTGCCGGCAAGTCAGTTCATCGACCGCACACGGCCGATCCCGGCATGGGTAGAACTCCCGGAAGAACAGCAGCACGATTTGGCGCGCCGCATGGCCATCTATGCGGCCATGGTCGACATCATGGACCGCAATATCGGACGCCTCGTCGAAGCGCTGCGCGACAACGGGCAGTTGGAAAACACGCTCCTGCTCTTTCTCTCGGACAACGGAGCCTGTGCCGAATGGCACGAATTCGGATTCGACGGTCGCAGCGGCACGAACTACCACATCCACACTGTCGATGAACTCGCCGGCATGGGACAGCCCGGAACCTACCACCACTACGGCACCGGCTGGGCCAATGTCTGCTGCGCTCCGTTTCGCCTTTACAAACATTTCGCACACGAGGGCGGAATTTCTTCTCCGAGTATTCTGTGGTGGGGCGGCCGGGTGAAACGCCCGGGCGGTATCGACCACCAGCCCTGCCATCTCATCGACATCATGGCCACCTGCCTCGACGCCGCAGGAACCGAATATCCCGCGCAGTACGAAGGACGCCGTCTGGCACCGGCCGAGGGCATTTCGCTCCTGCCCCTCGCCGAAGGGCGGCGGCTGCCCGTCCGTCCGATCTTCGCCGAGCACGAGGGAAACCGTATGGTGCGTCTCGGACGGTGGAAACTCGTGGCTTCCTATTACAACGGACAGCGCTGGGAACTCTACGACATTGCACACGACCGCACTGAACAGCATGACTTGTCGGCCCGACATCCACGCAGGGTCGCACGGATGGCGCAACTCTATTTCCGGTGGGCCGACGCAAACGGCGTACTGCCCTATCCGCAGTTGATGAACGAATACGGCGGACAGCAGATGAAGATTTACAACGAGCGGTAAAAAACCTTACCGGACGGCCCGCAGGGCATCGATGAATCCCGGCCAGAGAACCCACAAGTTTTCAGTCTGGAGCCACAGCTCGCGGGCCTGCGCCCCGAGCGAGGAGTGTTCACCCTCGATATCGTGCAGATAAGCATCGTCGGCAGGGTGTTCGTCAGCCGTAAATTCGGCGAACCAAGGTGCGAAGCGCGTACGGAAGCGCTGCAACTCTCCCTCGGGCAGTTTGCCGTCACGGCGATAGGCCGACCACAGCAGCAACAACTGGCGGCTGGCATATTTGTCCGAGACGTCGTTGATCACCTCGTCAAACAGTTCCTGCTCGTCCATGGCCAAATAATCGAAAGCCAGCAGTTCGCTCCCTTCCAGATGGTCCTCGGGATCGAGCTCCAACAGCATCTCCAACAGCCCCGCCGACATTTCGAAATCGTTGATCAGGAAGTGGTCGATGGCCGAGGCGAGGACCAGCTCCAGCGCCGCACGCGAATTGCGGTGGTTCCATTCGAGGTTGATCTCCTCGTCCTCGGGGATCAGTTCCGCAAGGCGCTGAAAAGCCTGAAAACGCTCGTTACAGGCCCCCTCGACATCGCCGGCGGCCTGCATTTCACGGCTCCGGGAGAGGATTTTGACAAAGTTATAGGGACCCTCGCCGACGACCTCGAAAGTCTGGTCGGGCGTGGGATTAAGTGAAGCTTTCTGCATTGTTGTTACGGAGTTTGAAGATCATTGCGACGAGGACTGCCAGTGTCACGGCACCGCCCAGCAGGTAGGCCGCCGTGCGGTTCTGCATGCCGAACATCAGCGGCGAGACGAAGATATAGCTGGCACAGACATAGGTCATGACGAGCGCCGGAATCAGTCCCGGCCAGACGGCGCGCTTGCGGGAACGCAGGTAGGCGACGATCATCCAGAGCGTCACGGCCGCAAGGGTCTGGTTCATCCATGCGAAATAGCTCCACATGGTCTGGAACGGCAGTCCGAAGATGATGAGCAGTCCCAGCGCGAACAACGGAATGCTGATGTAGATGCGTTTGCGCAGCGAGCGCTGCTCGACACCCATGAAGTCGGCGACGATCAGCCGCGCCGAGCGGAAGGCCGTGTCGCCCGAGGTGATGGCGCAGGCCACGACCCCGCAGATCACGAAAGCGGCCAGCACCGGACCCAGCGTCTTGTTGGCGATCACGTCGACCAGCACGGCGGCCTGTCCGCCGTATTCGGCGATAGCGGCGTTCAGTCCCCCGACATTACCCCAGAAGGCCATGGCGATGGCGGCCCAGACGAGAGCGATGATCGACTCGGAGATCATGGCGCCGTAGAAAATCGAACGGCTCTCGCTTTCGCTGCGCATACAGCGGGCCATCAGCGGCGACTGTGTGGCATGGAAGCCCGAAATGGCCCCGCAGGCGATGGTGGTGAAGAGCATCGGGACGATGGGGAAGGCTTTCGCATCGGCGATGCAGTTCTCGAAGGAGGTAAATTCCGGGATGGTATATTCCCCGCTGAAAAGCAGGACCACGAGGATGCCGACAGCCATGAAGAGCAGGGCGAAGCCGAAAACGGGATAGATGCGCCCGATGATCTTGTCCACGGGCAGTAGCGTGGCGGCGATGTAGTAGATCAGAATGACACCCAGAATGATAAGCAGCAGCCACGAGAAATTCCCGAAAGCGATGCCTTCGAGCGCCGGGATGTCAAGCCGGTTGGCAATGAGCGATGCGGGCTGCGAGAGGAACACGGCTCCCACGAGAATCATCAGTCCCGCGGAGAAGAGGCGCATGACGACCTTCATGCCGTTGCCGAGGTATTTGCCGGCGGTTTCGGGAAGGCTTGCACCGTCGTGGCGGAGCGAAATGACCCCGGCGATGAAGTCGTGCGCCGCACCCATGAAGATACCTCCGAAGGTGATCCACAGAAATGCCACGGGGCCGTAGGCAGCGCCGAGCACCGCGCCGAAGATCGGGCCGAGACCCGCGATGTTCAGCAGTTGAATCAGGAAGATGCGCCAACGCGGCAGGGGCACATAGTCTACCCCGTCGTACAATCGGCTGCAGGGTGTTTCGGCTTTCGGGTCGATACCGACGAGCCGTTCCAGATAACGTCCATAGGTAAAATAGGCTGCAACCAAAAGCGCGAGGCACACCAGAAAAGTAGTCATATCACAGGTTCGGGTCAGTTTTGACGCGAATATAGCAAGAAAAGAGAGAATTTTTGCAAATTTGTTGCGAGAAATAATTTTTTTTCGGATATTTGCAATCCCAAAGGGAACCTCGGTGTTCCTTGAAGGCTGAATTAGCTCAGCGGTAGAGCACTTCACTCGTAATGAAGGGGTCCCGAGTTCAAATCTCGGATTCAGCTCGAAGAGGCGTAAAAATGATCGCGCCGTTCTACGAAGAAAGCCTTGCATATCCGTTATGCAAGGCTTTTTCTTTTGTGTATATTGCCGTCACTCGTTGCAGCGGATCGACCACTTGTTGTTGTTGCCGATGACGGCCCGGACCAGATCGTCGCCATAAACCTCCATGTTCGACCAAGTCTGCCCGTAGGTCATCGTCGCGTGCGACGCCCCGGCGAAGTCCATCAGCACGATGCCAACGTTCCCGCGGAAATCGTGCCGGTTGAGCCGGTCGGCCGTATAGCGGTTGTAGAGATTGGCGCAGTAGTCGTAGTCGCCGACGGCACCGAAGATGTTGATGCCCGAGACCGAACAGTGGGCCGTATCGTAACAGCTCACATAATTCATGCACCACCGGGTGACATCCGTCGTGTTGTAGGTGTAGTCGATACACTCCTCGATGGCCGCATACTTGGTCTTACCGTCCGAGGAGCCGTTCTTGATGTTGTAGAGGTCGTTCACCCGGATCGGGGCCTGCCCGACATCGTTACCGGAGAGCGTCGTGTCGAAAACCACCTTGTCGTGCGTCCAGTTCAGGTAAGCGCCCAGATACTGCCCGTCGTTGGACGATTTATAGTCCTCGCGGATGATGAAGAGGATCTTGCCCCGGGCGTCGGCCAGCGTCATGCGGGGATGGAAGTCGGCGATGCGTCCGTCGCAATGCGACCGGATCAGGCTCACGACGCTCCTGTCCCACCCCGTCTTGCCGGTGCCGCTGGTATTTTCGTATTTCAGGTGCACCAGCACCGTCTCGCCGGGATGCGCCTCGAGGAACCGCACGAAGCGGTCGAGCACCTGCGAAAGCAGGAAGGGCGAGAGTTCCTGCCGGTCGGTCCCGCCGGGTGTGTAGCCGCCGAGCGACGGGTCGCCCAGCGGGGCGATGCCGTGTTGGATCGGGAGGGCCTGAACCGAGGAGCCCGATGCCGAAGGACGCACGTCGAACATGCGCACCCCGGCCGCAAGCTGCTCCTCGAGGGAGAGCTCCTGCGCCTTGATCATCTTGGTGATGTTCATGTATCCGAGCACTACGTTCTGCAACCATTTGAAATGGTAGCGTTCGCTCGGTTTGCCGCCCGTGGCTTCGTAGTGCGATCCGAAGATCGTGCAGGCGTCGTGCGACCCCGGAATGGAGACCTGCGAGAGGTAGGCGTTGTCGGGCAGGCAGGCCATCCAGTCGGAGTAGTCCCCGCCGATCCGCTGCGCCTGAGTCGGCATGTCGCCTACCGTGAAGGTGTAGCGGTGGCCCGCCCGCAGGGTCGCAGTAGAGGTATATTCGTAGGTCTTACCCTCGGTCGTAACGGCCGAAAGGGTCAGCCCGCGGATGTCCTGCGGCAGCATGAAAGCCGTCACGAGGATTTTCGAACCCGCATCGAGGCGAATGTACGGGACCGCTCCGGTGGTCAGGTGCACGGCCAGCACGTTGGAGGTTTTACCCGGATCGGTCGTGCAGACGCCCGTCGCAATGTCGTAGGTAAACGCTCCCGCCACGGGGTCGTCGCTCGACAGCACGAGTTTCTGCACCTCGACGGCCTCGGAAAAGCCCGTCTGGATCGTGACCGTGGTCATCAGCAGCCGGAATGCGAAAGGCACCTCGGCGCCGCGTTCCACACCCTCGCTGCAGGCGGCCATATAGGCCAACTGCATGTTGCATTCGCCGTTGTTGCAGGTCTGCACGGAGGGAACGGCCGTCAGGACGATCGATCCGCTGTTGGCCCTGACGGCCGCAGCCGGGTAGAACGCATAGAAATTGTAACGTTCGTCGCTGCCCCACGCCATACCCGTATCGCTGAGGTCCGCCTCGCTCTCCGTCGCTCCGGAGACGCTGACCGTGACTGCGGCCCGCTGCGGGGTCGTCTGGGGGCAGAGGATCTCCACCCGGTCGCCATTGCGCCAGTAGATCGGATAGCCGCCGTCGCGCAGGGGCCCGTAGGCCGTGCGGGTCTCGGGCCGTCTGTCCGCCTCGTCGTCGTTGTCGATCGAAAAACGGCAGGCGATGCCGTCACCCCCGCTCCCGGAGTCCCCGGGACCACAGGCCGTCTCCGTCAGGTCGGTTCCGCACCCGGCCAGCAGGAGCGCAAGCGCCGGCAGCCGGAAAATAGTTCTGTATCTCATAGCGTCTGTTCTGAATGGGCGTTAGTACTCATCGTCCGCAAAGGTCAGCGAATCGGGCCCCAGCTCCCCGCCGTGCGGCTGGGAGATTGCAAATCCCGCCTCCGCCGCAACCGCGAACACCTCCAACTGCGGCTGTATGTAAACTGCTTTCATCAGGTATCTACTTTTATAGACATATCGGGACGGCGTTGCCTCCGTCCCGATATATGCAGGTTTTCTTCGCCGGAATTACTCGATCGTATAGGTGAAGTCGGCGAACTCGACGTGATAGGAACCGGCCGTACTCATGATCTTGATCATGATCCGCTGTCCGTTCGATACCGTAAACGTGTGGGTCTGCGTACCGGAGCGGCACTCGTTGTCGTTTCCGCTGATGATATTGTTCCGGTCGCGGAGCCAAGCCTCGGTGATCGGACCGTTGCCCGTCACGCCGATCCGGTACTTGATGTTCACCAGCGCGCGGTTGGTAGCCACCTCGAACGATATCTTCACGGTCTTCTGTCCGTCGCACTGGATCGGAGCCGTCACGAAGGAGCCGTTGTTGCTGCTGTTGGTACCGGCCGGAACCTGCAACTGAATACGGTTCTTCTTGAGCTTGTCGTCGCCGTTCTTGTCGCTCTTGATCTCGGCGCGGTAGAAATACCAGCCGTCGAAGAGTCCGTCGGGATCGTACTGTGAAGCCACGGTATAGAATCCGTTGTCTTTCCAAGTATCCGAGCCGTACTTGCTGTCGATGGCATCGGGAACGGTGATCGTAACGGTCTTCTTGTTGCAGGGAACGCTCATCGTGTAGTGGTGGTTGCGCTTCAGACCAGCCAGAGTCAGCGACTTGTCCGAATAGGTCAGGCCGTCGGTGGTCATGACACGGACGGTCAGGGTCGAATGGATGCTGACCGGGAGCAGGCCGATCACGAACTCCTTCTGTCCGGTGGGAATGGTGATCGCATTGGTGACGGACGAGGCCGTGAAGTTCCCCAGAGCGTCGATCGTACCCGCCGTCGGCAGGACGTTGGCGTCGGTCTCCAGCATGATCTTCTTGGGCGTCTCGCTGGCACCCAGTCCGAGCGTAATCTTCAGACGGGCCATCAGCGGCCTGAAGGTGAAGTTGACGGGCAGCACGGTCGAGGTCTCGTTGACGCTGAAGGGCTCCTCCCAGATGTTCGTGTACATGAAATCGTAGTCGGCGAGGTTCGACGTGCAGTAGGCGTCGCCCCATGTGTGCTTGAACGTCTTGTTCACGGCATCGAACGAGGCGTTGCAGTCGTAGGGATAGTAGGCCGCAGCCATCGTGTAGGAGCCGACGGGCACGTCGCCCGAGAACGTCGTGGTCGGGCCCGACTTGTCGGCCGTGAAGAGACAGGTCCGCGTCACGGAGCCGTCGTAGAGGAGCACGGCGACCCGGTCGCCCTCCACCCAGTTGGTGGTGTTGCCGTCGATGGCGGTACGGGTCTGCGCCGAGACCATCTCCTCGGGAATGGTGACCTGCACATACTTCTTCGTATCTTCGGGCGAGGTCACATCGCTGTCCTTGCTGCATGCGCTCATGCCGACTGCGGCAAAAAGGGCAATGGCGAATAATTTTTTCATAAGGCGTCTTTCGTTTTTGTCGTTAATTCTCAACAGGCACTGCCGTTATTCGAAATCGTCGAACGAACGGGAGTTGTCGCCCAGCTCTCCGCCGCCGGTTCCCGGCTCGATATCGCTGCTTGCGGCGAATCCTTTCTCAACGCATACGGACATGACGTACAGGTCCGGAGCTTCATAAATCAATTGTGTCTTCATTGTCATTTTATGGTGTTTAAATTAGTTGCACATTTCCGTCACTATGCCGCGACGCAGAGCACCCGCATGTATTGCCGTTCCCCGCCGGTGAAAAGGCATACCTCCAGCACGGCAACCCGGTCTCCGGAGCGGCGCAGGCGGTGCAGTTCCGCTTCGATCCGCAGCTCTTCCGCTTCGGGAAGCTGCCGGCCGACCCACGCCCCGAGCGAATCGGGAGCGTACACGCAGAGCCGCTCCTCCTCGAAGTAGGCCAGCAGGTAGTACGGCGCCGAAGCGGACCGGGGCGTTTCGCCCATGGCAGACAGTGCGGTTCGGGACATGCGGGAAACATTGTCGGCAGTCATTATTCCACGATCACGGCGCGGTTCAGCTCGGGTTCCGCAAAGCGGTTGTTGGTGTCGCCCTCGGCCTTCTTGACGAGGCGGTCCGGAGCGACGCCGTATTTGTTCTTCAGCAGGTTGTAGACATACTCCATCCGCTGCTCGCTGAGGCGCTGGTTCAGCTCGCGGCTGCCCGTCGCCTTGTCGGCCGAGCCGATCAGCGTGAAAGTCTTGTCCCTGTCGGCCTTGATGGCGTTCTTGACATAGAACTCGAGGTTGGTGAGCTCCTTGCTGTCGAGCGTCGCCTTGCCGATCTTGAAGAACAGCACCACGGGCGATGCGGAGACCTTCCGCTCGACAACGACCTTGGCGGGCGCGTTGCGCAGTTTCTCGTTCTCGTCGTTCAGCACGGAGTTTTTCGAAGCGAGTTCGGAATTGTTCTCCTCAAGTCCCCGAATCCGGTTGAGATAGGGCGTGATGTCGATCGGCTGTACGTCCGAAGCGCGCTTGAAACCACGGCGGTTGAACTTGTAAGCCAGACCCGCCGTGACGGAGAGCATGCCCTCGCCGAGACGTCCGCCGCTCACGCCGTCGAAACGCTGGTTGACGAGCAGGCAGCGGGCCTCGATCGTCAGGTCGAGCGACTTGCAGAGCCGCACGACGTTCAGCAGGCCGACATCGAAGCCGATCTCGTTGTCGTGGGTGTCATTGCCGTAGGAACGCGCCCAGCCGACGCCGGCGTAGGGCACGAAATTCCATGTACGGTCTTCCCGGTAGCCGCTCAGGGCGTTCGAGAGGTTCCACATGGCGTCGGCGTGGAGGTACATCACGCCGAATTTCTCCTTGAACAGGTTGCCGTCGGCGCCCTTGGCATAGAGCGAATTGGCGGCAGTCCAGCCTTTGGCCTGCAGTCCGGCATACCCGACGCGGGCGCCGACCGAGGGAGTGAACCATTTTCCGGCGTGGATGTCCAGCGCCGGGGCCAGCCGTTTGCCGAATTTACCCTCCGAATCGTTCTCGCCGAAATAGAGGTTCACACCGCCGGCGACGCCGACGAAAATATTGTCGAACAGCCGGTTGGTTTCGTAAGGGCCGCGCACGATGCGGCCCTGCGCATCGCGGTTTTCTTTCTCCTGCGCCTGCGCAGCGAGGCCGGAAAACAGGAGGAGGGCAAAAAGGCAAAAGTGTTTCATGTTCAAATGTTTTGTAATGAATTAATTGTTTGACATTCGTTTTCGGCAGGTCAGAGCGGTCCCGTCCCGGTGCTCCCGCCGCCCGACAGATCCGGCTGCGACAGCTTGAACCGGCTCTGCCGCGACAAGGCAAGTGATTCTAATTCTTCGATTTGTATTTCTGACAGATAACTCTGCATGAGGCGGTCGAAATCCATGCATACCTTCCGCAAAGGCTGCATGGTGAGGATATTCTCGTAGGACCAGAAAATGTTGGAGGCTTCGCGCAGGTCACCCTCCATCCGGATGACCAGATCGTAGAGCGTCGGGCAGGAGTCGGGATTCCAACTGTAAGAGGTCTTTCCCGACTGGAAAACACAGGTCACATAATCGGTCTTCGCGACCAGCTTCCGCAGCGTCCGGCGGTACAGGTAGCTGTCCGCTCCCGGACCGATGCAGGCTGCCTGCAACTCGCGGCCCTTCATCAGAGGAGCCCCGGCAGCGGAAGCCTTGCGCAGCACGAGCAGAATTTTCACCGCCCAGAGTATCCTTACAGACAACATAAAACAGTAACTATTTCAATATCAATATTTTATATATAACTACCGAGACCCATTATTACCAATAATGGGTCTTCTTACAGGTATGTGTCTGATTACCAGATAGCAGATACGCTATTCGGACACTCCGGCGAGGGCAAAACGAATGCAATCCGAACGTTTTCAGTCAGTTCGGATCAAGCGAGGCGGAAATAAAATTTAATTAGCTAACAGTCAAAGTCTTACCCCATACGATACAATTTTTTCCCGTAAAATATTTGGTTATATTTATAATTAGTCCTACTTTTGCCAACAGTTCAAAATGTCTATAATACAATTCATTAGGTCTTCAAGATACATTATTGGTAATAATGGGTCTTGAATTTTTTTATGTCCTTGTTCCTTTCTCTCCATCCGAAAAATCCGAACGGCTTACAGAACCGGCTTTTCTACAGATCGATGATTTTGCGATTCGCCCGGTCGATGATATTGTGATCGAGCTGCGTGAGGTAGATGCGCGTCGTCCTCTCGGACGTATGTCCCATCCCGGCGCTGATCACCGTGAGCGGCGTGCCGCAGTCACGGGCCAGAGTAGCCCATGAATGGCGTGCGACATAGAATGTCAGCGGTTCCGGGAGATGTAACAGGACTCCGATCTTTCGAATGAATTTGTTCAGCTCGCGCTGCTGCTGGCGGTAATTCTGATAGCTGTCGTCTTTCACCAGGATTGGAAGGATGTAAGGCGACGCATTGCGGTAACGGTCGATGAGCTGCTGCAACTGCGGCTCGATGCTCATCAGCAGCGTCTGACCCGTCTTATGGCGCACATAAGTCAGCACGCCGTTGCGGATGTTGTCCGTCCGCAGGTAACACATGTCCACGAACGACATGCCGCGGGTGAAGAAGCTGAACAGGAATATATCACGCGCAAGGGCATATCGGGGGTGATACGACGAGAGGTCGAGGCTGAGGATCCGTTTGAGCGTCGCACGCGACAGCGCCCGTTTGCGGGTCACGGTCTGCCTGACGGACAGTTGGCCGAAGGGGTTGGCGTGGGAGGCGGGAATCAGCCGTTTCCTGACGGCCCGGTTGTAGACCGCCCGGAGGTTGCGCAGGTGGAAAATCACGGTATTTGTCGTCACACCGCGGGCCCGGAGCCAGCGCTCGTAGCGCTCGACCCACCGAACGGTAAACTGCCTCGGCGTCAGACGCAGCCCGTTCAGATAACTCAGCAACAACCGGAACGATGCCCGGTAATTCGCTGCCGACCCTTTTTTTCCTGCCTTTTCGTAATCGAAAATGTGTTGCGAGAAACACGACACGAAGTCGAATTGCTCGCTGCTACGGGCACGACTCATCCCGGACGGGTATGACCCGACAACCGGATGCCGCCCCGTAAAAGCGGAATCTGGGGAATACATAATAATAAAAAATTAATACGAAGAATTAGTCACTGTATGCAAAGATACAAAATTAGCTCCATCTCCAAACATGCAGCGCGGTGATACAGCGCGATTTAGTCTTCCGCCGGCGGACTTTTTAAGCCCCTCACGGAACATTCCGCGCAACCGTATATTCCATACGACACGTTGATAATAGAATATTTAATGCCTTTTCCGACCCTTTTTGAGCCCTGATTGTCCATTCTCCCGTATTCGAGCCGACCGAATGGAATATTGCTCTTTTTTCGACAAAACCGGCGAATCAACCCGCCAAAGTCCGGATTTCGGGGTCATGCGCCGCGGAATAGTCGCTCTCCGAAACCCGGAATTGCAAATAAAATTTCGGCGCGTCGGGATTTTTTATACATTTGTCCGAAAGACCCTCTTGTTTTTAAAAACATGCACTTTCACCTGCACCGCATATTTTTGCCGATTCTCGGACTGATTTTCCTGCCGGCCCTCACCGCGGCGGAGATCACGGTCCCGGACAGCGGACAGCTCCGCGTACCGATGCACCGGACCCTCGTCCGGAACGTCGAAGCCCGCGACTATCTGGGCGACGTGCAGGTCTGGGACCTCACGACCGATGCCGACGGCCGCCTCTTCGCCGCGACGGGTGCGGGACTGAGCGTCTGGGACGGCATCCGCTGGAGCCTCTGCGAGACGCCCGGAAGCCCCATCCTCCGATGCCTCGCCTACGACCCCGCCGCACGGCGCATCTATGCCGGGGCGGACAACGAGGTCGGCTACTTCACCAAGGACGCCCGGGGCGGGGATACCTATACTTGTTTGTACCAGAACCCCCGGGACGAGGTTCCCGAAATCTTCTGGCGCATCATCCTGCAGGACGGCACGGGCTATTTCCAGACCCACGAACGGATTTACCGCTGCGACCTGCAATCGGGGCGGATGGAGCCCGTCGTGCAGGAGGGCGCCGTCGGCTATATCCATGCCGTCGGAGATGCCGTCTGGTTTCAGGACGGGACCGAATTGTATGCGCTCGGCCCGGACGGCATCGCCCGGACGGGCATCGCGCTGTCCGACCGCGTCATCGCCGTCTATCCCGAAAACGGACGGCACATCCTCGTCACGGAGGGGAGCGGGATTTTCAGTTGGGACGGCGATAGGTCGGTTCCGGCCGACCCGCAGCTCAACGCCCGGCTGGCTCAGGTGCGGCTTTTCGCCGCAAACCGCACCTCCGACGGACGCTACCTGCTGGGCAGCGTGATGGACGGTCTCTACGTCGTCGACGGGGAGTGGCGGATTCGCGGCCATTTCGGGTCGCAGGAGGGATTGCAGCATACGACCGTTCTCTCCGTCGAAGAGACCGCCGCAGGCGACGTCTGGCTCGGGCTCGACGGCGGAATAGCCCGCATCGAGGACTCGGGACCCGGGGTGGTCGTGACGAGCCGTTCGCAGGAGATCGGCAGCGTCTACGATGTCGCCGAATACGGCGGGGCACTCTATGCCGGGACCAACAAGGGGTTGTTCCGATACGGCGGGAACGGCGAATTCCGGCTGGTGGAAGGGACTCAAGGGCAGGTATGGCGCCTGATCGACGCCGGCGGCACGCTGGTCGTCAGCCACGACGCCGGGACCTTTACGCTCCGGGAGGGTGCGCTCGTCCGCAGCGAAGGCTGCAACATCTGGCAGTTGCTGCCGTGGACCGACGGAAAACGCTGGCTCGGAGCCGATTTCGAAGGCGGGTTCACGCTCTACGAGGTCCGCGACGGGAAGCTCATCCCCCGAAAGAAGATCGAAGGTTACAGCGGCGTGCACTCCGACATGGGGATCGACCGCTTCGGGAATATCTGGGTTCAGAACCGCGGAGGCGACGCCGTGCGCATCCGGATCGGTGCCGACGAGCAGGTGACGGAGATCCGCACCTACTCCCGGGGAGAATCCCCGGAACCGCTCTACCGGGCACGGTTGGACAATGACGTCTACTTTTTCCGCGGCCGCGAGGTACTCGGCTACGACATACACCGCGACTCGTTGGTGCGCAACGACTATTACACCGGGATGCTCGGCGTCGTGCGCGACGCTCCCACGGCGCTGACCCAGTCGGGCGACTGCGTTTTCGCCATCTATCCCGACGGAGTGGGCGCCATCGGCCGTCGGGGAAACCGATTCTTCGACTACGGACGGCTGAACATGCCCGAAGGACTGAACATGATCCCCTCGCATGCACGCCGGATCATTCCGCTGGGGACACACACCATCGCCGTGGGACTGCAAAACGGCATCTTCTTCCACGACATGCGCGTACAGGAGGCCGAGTACGAAAATCCCCGCACGCTGCGGCTCGAACGGCTGCTGCTGCACCTGCGCGACAGCTCCGTATTCCTGCCCGTGACGCCCCGGGAGGAGCCGTATGCCGTGCCGCAGAACTACACCTCGGTCGAGGTCCGGCTGTCGAACCTCTATACCCACGGGCAGATCCGCTATTCGGTCGACGGCGGGGAGTGGACGACCGCCCCGGGCGTACCCGCACTATGGATCAACGGCCTGCAGAGCGGGCGGCACACCGTTCTGATCCGCAACCTCGACCCCGTGAACCCGCTGCAGGAGCCGCTGGAACTGCTCTTCGACGTAGCCTATCCGTGGTATCTGCAGGGGCGGTTCATCGCCTGCCTGCTTCTGGCGGCCGTGCTGCTGGGGCTGGCCGTCCGGTTCCTGTTCAAACGGGTCGTGGAGCGGCAGCGCCGGGCGCTGCTGCGCGAGCAGGAGCGGCTGCTCGAACGCGAAAAGAAGGAGCACGACATCGAGCTGCTGCGGGTCGAACTGCGCGAACGCGAGCGCAAGCTCATCAACCTGACCATGATGGGCATTCAGCGCAACACGATGCTGGGCGAACTGCGCCGCGAGGTGGAGCAATTCCCCGAGGAGGATCGGCGCCGGCGCGTACTGCGCAAGATCGACTCCTACATGAACGACAAGGAGAACCACGAGCTGTTCGAAAAATATTTCAACACCATTCACGACGGATTCTACACCCGCCTCCTGCAGCGGCATCCGGGGCTCACGCCGAACGAAATGCGCATCTGCGCCTACATCAAGCTCAATCTCAACACCAAGGAGATCGCCGCCTACATGAACATCTCGCCCAGCAGTGTGGAGATCGCCCGCCACCGGCTGCGCAAGAAGATGGAACTGGCTTCGGAGGTCAACCTCCAGCACTACATCTCCGCAATCTGAACCCCTGCGGGCAAAGAGTCCTCCGTTTAACTATTTTACCGCCCCGCTGTAAAGGGTCAAATCTGTGTTAACCGTTTAGTATCAATTTTTTATAATATTTTATTTAGCCTTTTGTAAAGGTCCCGATTTTTTGGTTGTTAAGGTGTAAATGGTTTGTAAAGCCGACTTTTTTGCCCGACCCGGATTTCTATTCTATTTTTGATCGAAGCCCCGGGCATCGAACCGGGCACACCTTAACCAAAACTACTAAAACATTGCTTATGAAAGGTCTCAACCCCAAGAGCAAGCCGACGAAAGCGGGCCGTCTGGCCGTCCGTCTTCTGGCGGCATTGATTTTCGTGATGAGCGCGGCCGGCGCCTATGCACAGCAGCCGGTCAGCGGAACCGTAAAGGACAAGGCCGGCCAACCCATGGCCGGCGTATCGGTCATCGTCGAAGGCACGACCATCGGCACGACGACCAACACCTCGGGTACATTCACGCTCAACGTCCCGGCCGACGCGACGCTCAAATTCTCGTTCATCGGCATGACGCCCCAGCAGGTAGCCGTGGGCGGCCGCACGCAGATCGAGGTGACGCTGGAGGACGATGCGATCGCCATGAACGCCGTCGTGGTGACGGCCCTCGGCATCAAGCGCGACGAAAAGGCCCTCGGCTACGCCGTGCAGAAGGTGAAGGCCGACGAACTGCAGACGGTGAAGGGCGTCGACGTGGCGACTTCGCTGTCGGGCAAGGTGTCGGGCCTGATGGTCAAGAACCCCTCGGACTTCGCCGAAGCCCCGACGCTGACGCTGCGCGGCGAGACGCCGCTGCTGGTGATCGACGGCGTACCCTATTATAACATGACGATGCGGGACATCCCGGCCGACGACATCGAGTCGATCTCGGTGCTGAAAGGCGCCACGGCATCGGCGCTCTACGGCGCCCGCGGCGGCTCGGGAGCCGTGATGGTCACCACCAAGCGCGGACTGGACAAGAAAGGGTTCTCGGTGGATATCAACTCCTCGACGATGTTTCACGCCGGATTTCTGGCCATTCCCGAGAAGCAGAACATGTACGGCCGCGGCACCACGGGCGTCTACGCATGGAACGGCGACCGCCAGTGGGGTCAACTGATGGACGGCTCGGTGGAGATCGAGCAGTGGAACCCCCGCACCAAGCAGATGGAGCTGCGTCCCTACTCGGCGGTGGGCACTTCCGCAACTTCCTCGAATCGGGTTACGTCCTCAACAACAGCATCAGCGCCACGCAGCAGGGCGAGCTGGGGAGTTTCCGCGCCTCGGCGTCGTGGATGGACACCAAGGGCGTCTACCCCAACCAGAAATTCGACAAATACACGTTCTCGATCGGCGGCGACATGAAGTACAAGAACTTCTCGCTCTCGGGCAACGTCTCCTACAACAAGCACCACACGCCCAATGCCGGGCAGAACGGCTACACGAACTACGACCCGATGTACTCGCTGCTGATCTGGAGCGGCGCCGACTGGGACATCCGCGACTACCGCGACTACTGGATCACGCCGGGCGAGGTGACCAACAACCCCTACACCCGCGTGCTGGACGACGGCACCATCCAGCAGGCCGGATCGCTCGACAACCCCTATTTCATTCAGGAGGAACGCATCCGCGAACAGACCCGCGACGTAATGAACGGCAACATCAGCATGAGCTACGACATCATGCCGTGGCTGAAACTGAGCGTCCGCTCGGGACTCGACTTCTACGTCGACAAGACCGAGATGCGCATCGCCAAGGGCAGCCTCACCAACTCGGGCAACACCTACGGTTCGGTCGTGGGCGCCAAACTGGGCTATTTCCGCACGCAGCGCGACACGGGTTACAGCACGAACAACGACTTCATCCTCTCGGGCGACTACACCTTCGGGGACTTCCGCGTGGACGGGCTCTTCGGCGGCAGCATCTTCTACCGCGAGGCCGAGACGCTGATGGCCTACACGGCCGGCGGACTGAGCCAGCCCGACTTCTACTCGCTCAACAACGCCATCGACGGCGCCAAGGCGACCTCGTCGCTGAAAAAACAGCAGGTCAACAGCCTCTACGGCCGTCTGGCGCTCTCGTGGCGCGACATGATCTACGTCGAGGCCACGCTCCGCAACGACTGGAGCTCGACGCAGACGTCGACGCCCTACAAATCCTACATCTACCCCTCGGTATCGGGCAGTTTCATCGCTTCGGAGCTGCTGCCCAAAACCGACTGGCTCTCGATCTGGAAGCTCCGCGGTTCATGGACCATCTCCAAGAAACCCGCCGAGATTTACGCCACCAACACCAGCTACAAAGTGACCGCCGACACATGGAACGGCATGACGGGCGCCGCGCAGAACACCACGGGCTACAACATCGCCATCCTCCCCTCGGCCTTCGAGACCTTCGAGGTCGGCACCATGGCCTCGTTCTTCGGCAACCGCCTCTCGTTCGACGTCGCCTACTACCAGCGGCGCAACTTCGACACCCAGAAGAGCGTGGCCGTATCGAACGCCTCGGGTTACTACAACAATCTGGTGAACACCAAGGAGGAGATCACCAACAAAGGCTGGGAGATCACGCTGGGCGGCACGCCCGTCAAGACCCGCGACTGGCGCTGGGACGTGGCGTTCAACTGGTCGCGCTACCGCCGCCACTACACCCGGATCGACCCCGAATACTCGACCGACCGTCCGTGGGTAGCCGTGGGCAAGCGTGCCGACCACATCGTACTCAACACCTTCCAGCAACATGAAGAGACCGGAGAGCTGATCCACGACGCCAACGGCCTGCCGCTCTTCAACACCTATCAGTCGGTCTACGGCTACTCCGATCCCGACTGGATCTGGGGCGCGACGACGACCCTGCGGTGGAAGAACCTCTCGCTGTCGCTCTCGTTCGACGGACGTGTGGGCGGCATGACGCAGAGTTACACCGAAACCTATCTCTGGATCGCCGGAAGCCATCCCAACTCGACCACCGAAGCGCGTTACCTCGACGTGACGAACCCCGGCACGAAAAACCACCTGAGCGAGGGCCTGCGCGTGGCGAGCGGTTCGGCGACATGGGACGCTCAGGGCAACAAGCTCACCGACACGCGCGTATTCGTTCCGAACGATGTCAAGACCACCTACAAG
>ERZ827528.2241-NODE-2241-length-18136-cov-9.058459_pt1 | contig 18136 bp, 31 predicted proteins | sample MGYA00519768_ERZ827528 | MGnify/ENA primary metagenome ERZ827528 (study PRJEB31778, sample SAMEA3449343) | human gut metagenome | biome: human gut; feature: human-associated habitat; material: faeces | place: United Kingdom | collected 2010/2012 ...
CACGGGACCCGTCAAGCGCTACATACACACCCATATAATGCACTATAAGCTCATATAAAGCGGGGGACACCCTTCACGCCTATATATAAGTACAAGCTTGTACAAGCCCTTGAAAAGCCTATACAAGCCCGCTATAGCCTACTATATAAGAGTATACCGGTATACCAGATCTTTTCCGGTGTCAGCTTATACCCCCGCTTTTTCCGGCTCTGCGTCCGGCTTTTCCTCTGGCACATACTCTAGTATATCACCGGGCTGACAGCATAAAAGTTCACAAATTTTATCAATTGTTGATAAACTTAATTTTATAGCATCATTATTTCTTATTTTCGTAATAATTCCAGATGAAAGGAGTTTGTCACGCTGCAAGATATAAGTAGTATATCCTTTATTTTTCAAAGCATCTTGCACATTATACTTAAAATATATCATGTATAAGTCACCTATAATATAATAAACAGTCAACTTTTTGCACATTGCACAAACAACGGCGAAAAAATATAGTTTTATTTTGCTATTATGCCTATTGTGCTATTAGTCGAAATGTGCTATACTATAATCACAGAAAGCGAAAAGAAACCACAACAGAAAGCAAGCCAGAGGCTGCAAAGAGAACCAACGAATAACGGCAATGATCGCCAGAATGGAGGATGAAAACAGTACAACACAAACAGGGCTTACACCCCAAAAAACCACCGGGGCAATGTTCCCCATAGCACACCATAGGAAACAGAAGCAAACAAAATTTGAAATAATTTTTAATGTTTCTGGTATTGCATACAATTTCTAATATTATCGCTATCTATTCATAAAATAGCTATCTTTATAGCTGCATGCTAGATGGTTCCCGATGTTTCAAAATTGCTATGAATACCGCCGCATTTCAATAATATTTCATTTCAAAATTGTTTCCATTTCCACGCATTTTTCCGATATTTTCAGTGTTCAAAAAAAATATCGTGCATCTTGACAATTTCATAATTTTTCAAATCCCAAAGCGGTAGTACCGGGAACGAACCCGGAAGCGTTTGCGTGCGCTATGACGGCTAGGGAATACCCCAAAACCACCAGCGAATAACACAAAATAACGCCATGACCACGTTGCCCATTATGAGATCTTGAAAAATAGCCCAACAGCCCGGGGCAATATAATACCGCTGTTGCCGCTAGTCACTACTAGCCCACTAGGGAATATGGTTATATATCTATATCATTTGATATTATACCACATTTCAAAAGAAAATGCAAGTAAACAAAATGTGAATATTATGGAGGTAATAACTATGAGTAAAAAGCACATGACAAGAAAAGAAATCCGCAATTTCCCGGGCGTGTTCCGTGTGTATTATGTGGGATACTGTGACCTATGTTTTCTACTGTCTGATCCGGTATTCTATAATGCCGGTGTCTACGGCTGGAATTGGGACGGTTATTTACTTTTTGATCGCTCTGGTAGAATGATTATTATTAATACCGGATACCGCAACATGACAGGGAAAAAAATCCCGTGGGAGATCGCAAAAAAGTACAATGATCTTGCAAGTGGTGAACACGATAGCGAAAAACTGAACGAACTTTTGTTTGATATGTTCGATGAACTCGAAAATTCCCAAAAAAACAATTAAATTTCCGTGGGTTTTGGACTGTATCCCATAAAAAACAGTATCCACCACGCCGGAGGGCGTAAAGCTTAAAAATAAAAAAGGATGGTAAAAAAACTATGAAAAGACAAGTAAAAACCTTGTACCGCTGCACTTATGCAGTGTTAGGCGCAGATCGTCCTACACAGCGATATTTCGAGACGCTGAGAGAGGCAAAAAACTTCTGGAAGATGCACGATTTTTGCGACTATCCCACAGCTTGCAACTTTACCCCGGAACACGCCGCAGAACTCATGGCACGTGAAAATATGGTTGACTATAAGGAGGTAGAAGGAAAATATCCGCATCTGGATTCTTGCTAACTACACACCGGAGGACTACGCAAACGCATTCCAGACGGAAACCGGAGAATATATGCCGGAGAATTTTCCGGCGGTTCCCGCATCCATCATGGACGTATTCCACAAGGAAAAAGGGGTTGACGTTCGCCGCTATGGTTTGGAAATCGCCTTTATAGACTGGATGCAAGGCTTGCCGTCTATTCTGGGAACACTTTCACTTCTCGGCTGGGAAACTGCGGAAATTTTGGGAAACTGGTTAGAAGAAACCGTAGAGGAAAAAGAAGCCTATAGCAAGAAGGATGAGGACGGACAAAAAGCAATGAAAACAGCTTTACACCTTGTTTTTCGTGAGATTCAAGCAGGTGTGGAAAAAATCAATTTTGAAAATTAAGACAAAACTCCCTGATATTCAGGGAGTTGGGATTATACCCAAATATAGGAAAAGGAAGGTAAATAAAAATGAAGGAAGCTATGTATAAAAGATACGCAAATCAGAAACCAGTAGGAGCTGCATATATCAGTGGTACTTTTGGACTTCAGGTTTATGGACCTGATGAAAATGATAAATACGATTGTGATTATGTATGTAGTTGGCACAATGGCGAAAATGAGTGGGGTTTTCATAAACATATGGTACACTACTCAACTTCTGGTAGAGCTTTTATCAGAAAAGGTTCTTTAAGAATCTATTTAGATGAAGTTATGAGACTTACATAAAATGCCGCTGAGGAGTCTTTGAAAATTAAGACGAAACGGGGATTCCCCCCGTCCGGCATGATGGAATAATGCTTATAATGCGAATAAACGCTATTTTGCGGAATGCCGCTATAATGTGGATCACGTTTATTTGACAGTTTCTTCACGTGCTGGAAAATATTATTTTGGAGGTATATTGTCATGAGCAAAACAGTTACAAGAGAGTTTACAGTTTACAGTTTTTCGGAACTGTCAGAAGAAGCAAAGGAAAGAGTGCGTCAAGATTATCTCGAATCGAATCGTTGCCCGGGGGATTTTCAAGAAATGATGGAAAGTGATTTGGGTACACTGTTCCCAAACAGTGACTTGAAAGTCTCTTTTTCCGTGTGCTATTGCCAAGATGATTATATGGATATTTATGGAGAATTTTCTTTAATAGATATTCTCAATTTCTTATCCAGTGCAGATTTTACAGAGAACTTTACAGAGAAAGAGATCTGTTTCTTAAAATGGGCTGTCTCGGAATATCCGCAAACCATAAAACTCAACGGAAATAACTACTATGTAAGAAAATACGGCATTGCATGGGATTCTGACTTAACAAGTGATCTGGAATATGATTTGGAATATGATAATATTCGTGATATTCGGTACAATACACTTGAAAAAATAGAAAAAGTTATGACGGAAATTTTTGAAAAAATTTGCCGGAAATATTTTGAATATGCAGAAAAATTTTTCTATGAAGTGGACGATTCAGAAGTAGAAGAATGGGCAGAAGATAATGACTATTGTTTCACCGAAGATGGAAAGATTTTTGACTAAAAAGGAGGCTCTGCAATGCTATTGATGCAAGCATCACTTTCCATTTTGTTCGTGGCTATTGTTTCGGAATTGATCTTGCTTTTGCTGGATGAAAACGCCGAAAATCAATCCACAGAGCACACCACAAGCAAACAGTACACGGAAAATTTGTATAAAAGATTATAGCGTACAAGCTTATTATAGCGTACAAGCTTACACAAGCTATATATAAGCGTATATGCGTATTCTTATAGCAAAGAAGGTGAAAATATATGTTAGCTGGTTTGGTAGTCTGCATAGTTCTGAAACTGCTTTTCTGGATTTTTGATTGATGGAAAATCAGTTTTGATTGATCTGCAATCTTGATGGAAAATTTTATAATTCAAAAATTCCGTGTTTCGTGCTGCTACACGTAAAAGAACAGCGTACACCACGGCAAACACGCCGAACAAAATATATCTTTAGGAGGAAAATTTTCATGAATACAACAAAGGCAACTATTGAAAAGATCACATCTTACATTTCTAATTTAGCAGGCTTTCCAATCAAAAACCTGGAGGCAAGCTGGGAGGAATACACGGAAAAACATCACATCTGCGAAGAAGCATTTAATATGTGGAACAAAGACAGAGCCTACGAAGAATACAAAGAGAATGTACATCTGTACAATGGGTACAAGATCAAGTTCTCTTTCGATTCTGAATGGCTTACAAACGAAGAACTGATTGCTCTGATGGAAAAATATAATTGTTTGAAATCTGGGGCTGAATGGTATGAAGATGATCTTAAAATGCTCCGTGAGAATGGTGGTAGCATGGAATATAAACGGCAGTGGATATTCCATTTTGATCTTGATATCTTAAAAGACAGCACTGATAATACACATCCGAAATACGTCTGGGGATGGAAAGAAACTGACACATTCCTTGCAACAAACGACTCAACATTTGATGACGAAGAATATCAACCAGCGGAAAATGACCCGGAATTTGAATCAAAATCTAAACTGATTTTTGCATTAGATCGTGCGGAACTTATTTTTCACGATATCGCTCCGGAAAACGCCATTGAAATTGCACATATGATTATTGATCGCTAGGAGGAATTTTTATGGCAATGGCAAATGTTGATTTGGTATGCAAGAAATGCGGAAAATCTTTCACATTTTCAAAAAATTGCATGAGTAGACGTGCTGCGGATGATTGCGAAGAATGGGCAAAGTCTGTGATTGATCTATGCCCGGATTGCAGAAGAGAAGAGGAAAATCTAAAGGAATTCGCTGAAGATGAGAAAATAGGACTCTGTACATTGCAGGGAACCCCGAAACAGGTTTCGTGGGCAGCATCACTCAGACGGAAATATCTCAAAAATTTCTTACCTTACTTTAAGAACCGGGAATTATCAATCGCCGCTGTCAATCAAGAATCCAGTGCGGAATTTTGGATTGAGAACCGAGAACACCTGTATGATAAGCAGCTTTTGAAATCATTAAGAATGAAATACAGAAAATCAATAGAATCAAAGGAGGAATAAACCGTGCCAAACGGAAAATTTTATCTACTGTTATAGGATAATATAGAACTTGTTACAATTTCATACGAATATAAAGGCAGTATTGGAGCGTTTCAATACTGCCTTTTATATACCATTTTGACGGAAAATTTCTCGATAAAGGGTTTTATTATCTGGATTGACAAGAGTATTTCTGTTAATCCGGATAAATTTTTTGAATTCTGGCATACGTTGAAACGCTGCTATACTTCCGGATATGGAAAATTTTTCGTGTTGTATAGTAGCGTTTACCGTGTGCAGAATCAATTCTCTTTTCAATGACTCAAAACAAATGATTGCAGAAAAGGGGATTGCTTTTGTACACGATTCACGCCTTGTATGCGGCTTTTTATTCCCTATATAGATACGGAATAGGTAAGCGCCAGAAAGTGCTTTAGAATGGATTCTAGGTGGTTCTGGAACGCATATAAACAGCGTGGACTTTTTATTTTCGGTACAAAAAATCGTATTATAAAGTAGGAGAGAAATTTTGCAAGGGCATTCTGAAATGTACTGTTCTATGATGGATAAAATATCATGTACAGATGCAAGATCAGAGTGTCTGAACTGGATTGACTGAACGGAATATTCTTGCATGATAGAGTTATTAAGATCGTCTTGTATGGAATTTTCGATTGATTCAGATTGATTCATGATGAGTTTTCTCCTTATTTTGATATGATGTACAGGAAATAAATGTGCAAGATTATGTACGGAAAATTTTTGTTTATGAAATTTTGTGTTGTTTCGTAGATAGAAACGATTTTCGTAGATAAATATTGTTTTTTGTCGGCAGATATTTGATAATTGTATAAAGACAACTTTGTGTTGTCTGGAAGATTGTTCATGATATGTAGACAGAAAACAGAATAATAATTGACATCTTCATATACCTCCATTCTGTTATATGGCAGGCAAGTATGACTGTTTAGACGGAAAATTTATTTCTCCTAGATGGGAAATTCTTGCCTGCCGGGTATGGGCGTAAAGGATTTGATTTCAGTTTTCTGAAATGCTCAGTTCGATTCTGAGAACGCTCACAATAAGATGGTATCTGTGTACACAATTAGTATACACGATGATGGATGAAAAATTCAAATGAAAGGACGTGATTAGATGCTGTATGGGAAAACACATTTGAAAATCTTATAGCGAGATGGTTCGTTTTTGAACGGAAAATTATAGTAACTGATTGCATGGTAGCTTATGTAGTTGACTGCATCAATGCTATCAAAATAACATTGGTATGGTAAAAACTCACTGAAAGGAAGTATAAGTATGGAAAACAATGTAGAGAACGCTGGTATGCTCAAAAATTTGCATCTCACAAAGCTTATCAATGGGCACACGATTGAAGCGAAAGAGTATAATGGCAAGCGTGTGATTACATTTAAGGATATTGATGAAGTGCATGAGAGACCAAGTGGGACGGCACGAAGAAATTTCAATAAAAATAAAAAACATTTTATTGAAGGTCTGGACTATTTTGTAATAGACCAGCCGTACGAATTTCGTACGGCTGGTATTGAGAGACCGCAAGGTGGATTCCATAAAGCAGTTACATTGCTTACCGAATCTGGATACCTTATGACAGTAAAGTCATTGCATGATGATTTGGCATGGCAAGTACAGAGAATGCTTATTGAGACTTATTTCAAAGCGAAGGAGATGCAGTCGGAAAATTATGATGACTTGTCCCCAATGCTCCGGATGTTCATTCAGCAGGAACGTCAGATGAAAGCAATGCAGACAGAAATCGCAGATACAAAGGCACGGCTGGAGATTACGCAGACGGAAAATCAGAAGCACAGCGAACGTCTGAATACCATTGACGGTAAAATCAATGCGGTATCTGATGCAATCAAGCTGGATTCTACTAGCTGGCGTAAAGAAGTATCGTCCGTCATTCGGAAAATTTGCCGTCATGCAAACGATGCTTATCCGACAGTCGGAATTTTGTACGGTGAGATTTACAAGGTGCTGGAGCTTCGTGCAAAGTGCAATCTGACTACTAGACTGACACATAAGCAGGTGCGTATGCGTGATGCTGGCGTGTGTATGAGTAAGGTAAAGCAGGTAAACCGTTTAGATATTATTGCAGAAGATGCACAGCTGACGGAAATTTTCATTGCAATCGTGCGTGAGTATGCTATTAAGTTCGGCATTCGTTGTGATTTGAATCAGAGCCAGACGGAAAATTCTGTTGTAGAAGGCTCTTCTTCTGTAAATAGTTCTGTAGAAGATGCAATTACAATTGATACAGATGCAAAAGCAATATAAATTAAAATAAAATTTACAATTGGAAGGGGATGTATATGCTAATTTTGATAACAGTACATATTGTACGGAATATTTTTCTGTTATAGAAAATGTATAATATACATAATGGGAGTATAAAAAATATTGTGACACGGAAAATTTGTTGTAGGAGGAATACGAAAATGTATAATGCAAATGCAGTAGTAGAATCAATGGATTCAGACTTTGAAGCGGCAATGATGCTGCATGGGAAAGAACAGGTAGAAAAGGCAAAGGTAAGAGAGAGAGAGGTCGATGAGAAAATCGCAAGAATTGAGAAAACAATTGGCAAGAGCAAGCTGACAGAAAAGAATGTATATGAGATGATCGACTTGCTGATAAAGAATTTTTCAGCATCTCCGTGGGATATTGATACCGCAGATGGAAGATTTTTTGGAGACAAAAACAAGTTTTCAACAATTGAATATGGTGTCTTAGATCAATATAGAAATAACGAAATTGTCACACCGGGTCTGTTGCAAAAAAATTGTTATGGAGTAGTAAATGTTTCACAGGATGGAATTTTTTCTTTGGAAACTTTCCCGGCAATTGGAGTGCAATATGCAAGAGAACTGGTTAAAGATTCTCCGAAAGACAGAGAAACCACATGGAATACTTTTCAATTTCCTTTGCTTTCGGTTAGTGATGTAACAATGTCAAAAATGCGGCTAACTTGCCTGGATGGGTTTGTGTATAATATTCATACAATTTCATTCAAAATTACTGTAAATAAGCAAACACTTGGTTGTACGTTTAAGGTGAAGGTTCGTGATTAACAATGACAAATAAAGCAAAGGGTGTGATATATTGCCAGATCATAGAATGTTTAGCCGGAGAATTTGTGAATCAGCACGGTTCTTGCAGATGCCCCCTAGTACACAGAATCTCTACTTCCACCTGGGGCTTCATGCGGATGACGATGGTGTAGTGGAGGCATTCTCCGTGCTTAGAATTGTTAATGCAACAGAAGATGATTTGCGTATTTTGGTTGCAAGGCGGTTTGTGATAGTTTTGAATGAAGATTTGATTACATACATTGTCGATTGGACGGAAAATAATCGTATTCGTCCCGATCGTAAAGTAGATTCAATCTATCAAGACTTGTTGCTGCAAATTGTACCAGACGCTCCAATTCAGAAGCGAAAGCAGAGAGCTGATAGAAAACCACGAACGGAAAATTTGGCGGGAGGTATTCAGATGGATAGAAAATTGATAGAAGAATCTGTAACTGATGTACCTATAAATGGGAATAATGCTGTTGAAAACAGTGTTGAAACTCAGTTGAAAAGTTGTAATAAAATGGGCTATGCTGGATTGAATACACAAAAAGAAAACAATTCAGCAACAGAAAACATGGGACGTCCCATGGACGCAGATGGACGGCATAAGACAAGTAAAGTTAAGTTAAGTAATAGTCTGTCTTTGTCTAGTCTGTCTGCAAAACATGGAGAACTTTCAACTGTTGAAACTGTTGAAAAATGTTCTGTATCAGAACAGAGGTCAGTCCCTACATTGCAAGAGGTTTTGGATTATGCAGAAGCAATGAAGTCTAATGTGAACCCATATCGTTTTTATGAATACTATGAGAAAAGTGGATGGGAGATTAAACCTGGCGAGCCAATTCGAAATTGGAAAAGTTTGTTCCATAGTTGGCATATTCATGAGGGTATCTTCCCTAAAAAAGTGCCACAGAAAAGTGATTCAACAGTCGATTACTCTCAATTTGTGTGCAACACTGACAAATAATTAGGATTAGTTTTGTTGAAACAATATGAAATATACAATTCATGTTGACAAATAGAAGGGAGTGTTGTATAATATGGGCAGAAGTTACGTCCGGTTTCGGAAATTGAGGTGTTAGAAATGGGGATAAATAACTGTACGTGTAAGAGTTGTGGCAGAGAGAATAAAAATGGAGATGTGTTTTGCCGCTATTGTGGAGAACGATTATATTGTGGGAACCGATCACAGAATCATGTTTACGATGATGTCAAATCGCCTACAATACCTTTAGAATCTCCTGCGTTAAACAAGGCTGATTTGTCAGATGAAGGAAACTCATCGGGGACAAATCTGGATGGTGATGTATGCAAAGATAAAGTTTCAGGGAAAAAGAAAATTTTATTGACCAGTTTGTTTGTTGCTGCAGTTGTCGCTATATCGATTGGAATATTTGCTGTAGATTATGCAGATAAGAAAAGCGACAGAGAGGGAAAGATTTCAAAAACAAATAATATTGCGCAAGTTGAAACTGAAGAATCTGATCTATCTGACATGATAGAATTATCAAAAGAATCATTACAGCCTTATATGGATTTGCTTGGAACATATACAGAAGATGATCATGTTAACATATCTCCGAAAGCTTACGAAAATAGTGAGAACGTTTATTTTATGGGTGAGATGGGGAGTGTTAGCAATGGGTTTGCTGATGGTGATTCATATTGCATACGACTTTTAGATTGGGAATCTAACGAAAAGAAAAGTAAAAGTGAGTATGAGGATTTTATTTACACCATAAATGATTATATGGGGTATAGCGGAGTACTTCGCACGGATTTAAGCGATGATTATAATGGCAGTGGTTATATCTGGTTAGATGATTATGACCCAATTTCAGTTATAGTTTTTTATAAAAATAATAGGATAATCATTAGATGGTATTATAATGACTGAGGAGGACATAAAAAATGGAAAATGAAACAAGATATTGCCCGAAGTGTGGAACAATGCTAACAACTGGTGGCAGTTGTTCGAATTGCGGATGGAAAAGTAATGCTCCACAGGGCGAACATTCAAAATTGAACAAATACTCGTTTTTAATGGATGCGATGGACAAGGCAGAATCGTTTCGAGATTTCAAAATTCTTATTTCAATTATTGGAATTATAGCAGGTATTGTTGTTACTATAAACGGTTTTATTGAAAATGAAATGGGCGATTTTACATATTTTAATTTGATTGCAATTGGAATTGGAATTTTGATTATATTGAAATCTCTGTTCTTTCTTTTGCATTCCATCACATCATATCAGCATATGAATTTTCAGTACTTCCTTGCAAAATCTTTCCTAGAAGAGAAAAAGGCAAGCGATGAAAATATCAATGAAACCATAAAGACTTTTTTCGAAGATTCGGATTCAAAATAATTGACACCTTTGAAAGGATGATTGATTATGTCGTTTATCACTGCATTGATTACTTTGCTGGTTATCAAATTTTTGATTTGGGTATTTAATGGTTAAGACTAAGTTACTAAAATTGAATATGTATTAAAATGCCGTGGGTTCTGATTGATTTGACAATAAAACTTCACGGCATTTTGATTTGGAGTGATTGTGCGTTATGTACAATTATGATGGCAGATTTTTGTTAGAATATACAAAAGAAATTTTAGGAAAAGCATTGACTTTTTCACTGATATCGTGTATAATAAATACAGTCGATATAAAAAACGACAATTGGCAAAAACAACAATTAGACAACTTACAAAAAATACTTTAGGAGGAATTATCATGAGTGCAGTAGTAGCAACAATGGAAAGAAGTTTTACGCTTACTAGAACAGCGAAAAGCAACAACAATACATCTCACAAGCAGCGTGGTGTTTCTTCTGAGGTGTACGCATTCCAAACAGAAGAAGAACTCTGGGCAATGATTGAAAGATTCAATGAAAAGATTGCCGAGGCTAAGTCAGAAGAACAGGAGAGAATCCAGAGCCGGAATAAGCTTTTGTTTTTGATCGGCATAAATGTTGGACTGAGATGTTCTGATTTGGTCAGCTTGAAATGGAGTTTCTTTTTTGATGAGAACATGAAAATGCGGCAAGGGTATTCTCTTGCCCCTAAAAAGACGAAAAATAAAATCGTAAAGTTGCGGTTTAACGCTGCAATTGAAAAAGCGATTATGGAATATATTGAAAAGTATCCTATTCAAGACTTGAATGATTATGTATTTGAGTCACGAAAAGGGGAACATCTCTTGGAAAGATGTGTGTGTAGAATCATAAAAGAAGCTGCACAAGATGTTGGGATTGAACGGAATATTGGCTCACACTCTTTAAGAAAAACATTTGGGTTCTGGTGCTGGCATAATGCACAGGATTCAGATAAAGCATTGGTTATCTTACAGAAGATATTCAATCATTCTTCTACGCAGACAACGCTACAGTATATTGGTGTGCTGCAACAGGAGATGGATGATATGTATGAGAACCTTGATCTTGGAATTGATTTCATTTAAGGAGATGTGGGTTATGACAATAAGCGATAAACTAATTACAGAAGATGAATTTAATGCTATTATAGATTACTTGGAAGAACAAGATTTTAATTTTTATACCGGAGATGGTGAAGTCGAAATTCTAAATGCAAAGTATTTTTCAACACTGTTTCAAGCCATATACAATGGCGTATTTAACAATGAAACGAATGCAGTACTTGATATTATTTGTGCCTTGACAATTGACGATCTGAACATTGGCAAGGATAAAGCTGCTGTAACAATTTATCATGGGAAAGAAAACGAGTATACTGTAGATATCCCTAGACAACTTGGGATTGATATGTTCAATGTAGCTACTGATGATTTTTATTGTAGAAACAGAAATGGAGTTTTTCGAGTAAATAACATGATACAAACAGAAAAATCAATTTTCAAAACGCCTTCTAAAAGAACAGGTGGGACAGATTATAAGAGCGCTCCCACTTATCTTCGAAGAATAGCAAAAAAAATAATTCAAAAGGTATTTAATGGAGAAAAAAATATTTCTTTTAAGGCAATATATTTTTCTGGCATATTTAATAGAATACAAAATGCCGGGATAGAGCTGAAGTTCCAAAATCTTTTGGAAGGTGAAGGGCGAAAACTTTATGAAAAAGAATGCAAAAGAGTTGGATTGAAAAGTCCTTATATGGTGCTTCGGCATTACTTTTGTTGCTAAGGCTTAGTAACAACATAAGATAATTGAATATCATTTTTTCGTGTAGTGGTATATGATTTTTCTACACGAAAAAAATGGAATTGAATTGTGTTTATTTACACAAGCAGTTATTTATAATTAAAGTTATTTACAGCTATCAAAAACAGATGGCTGGGATAAAATTGCAAAAGGAGAAAAGATCATGAACGAGAACTTAAACATTTGGGAGTATGAACAGCATGAGATTCGTACCATTGAGAAAGATGGCGAACCGTGGTTCGTTGGTAAGGATGTAGCTACGGTATTAGGATATATGAAACCTAGAAATGCCATTGCAAATCATGTCGACGATGAAGATAAAATGGATGCCCCAATTCAGGGCGCCCTTGGTGGAACACAAAATATGACTGTTATTAACGAGTCTGGTCTTTACAGTTTGATTTTTCCTAGCAAGCTACCAACGGCAAAGGAATTCCAATCATGGATATTTCACGATGTTTTGCCGTCAATTCGGAGAAATGGAGTTTACATGACAGAGGATTTCATGGAATACGCATTAAAGCATCCAGACTTTGCGATATATCTTTTACAGAATTACAAAGTAGAAAGTCAAGCTAGTATAAAGCAAAAAATATAATAGCTAAAATTTACAATAATAAAACAGGAGGAGTTTATTATGAATGAAAACATGAGTATGATTAAGGTTACTTACGGTGATAATGATACACCTACGGTATCTGGGCGGGAACTGCATAAGGCGTTAGGAGTTAAGACTGCTTATAAGGATTGGTTCCCGAGAATGTGCGAGTACGGCTTTAGTGAGGGTGTCGATTTCAACCCGCTCATTTTTGAGCAAGTTCGTACTGAGGGTAAACGGGAAGTTGTACGAGAAATTACCGATCACCAACTGACAATCCCTATGGCAAAGGAACTCTGTATGCTTCAGCGGACAGACAAAGGCAAGCAGATGCGGCAGTACTTCATTGCTGTGGAAGAACAGTGGAACACACCAGAGATTGTAATGTCCAGAGCTTTAAGAATGGCAAGCAAAAATATTGTGTGTTTGGAAGAAAAGAATGCTGCTCTTGAATCTAAAATTGCAGAGGATGCACCGAAGGTAGAATTTGCAAATGCCGTAGCAGAATCAAGTTCACTGATTGATATTGGAACGCTGGCAAAACTGGCACGTGATGAAAATATTCCGATCGGAAGAAATCGTTTGTTTGATTGGCTACGGCAGCACAAATACATCATGGATAAAGAACATAAGTACGAACCGTATCAGACCTGGGTTGAAAGAGGTATCTTTGTAACAAAAGAATATGGCTACAGAACAGCATACGGTTATGAAACACAGACGAAGATTTTGGTGACAGGCAAGGGACAGATTTACTTGATCGAAAAGCTGCGGAGCGAATTTTGCAAGAAAGAAAATGCAGTAGTAGTAAACCAGTAAATAAAAGTAAACAAACCAACTTGATTGGTATAAAATAAATTTAAGGCACACAGTGCAGAAAGAGGATATTGATATGAGCAAGAAGAGTAGAAAGATGAAGAAAACAAATCTGATGAAGTGGGATGATCTCATTCGGAATACAAAGAAGATCACGCCGTTTTGCGACAAAGACGGTAATGTAATTTGGGGAACGGATAAAAATGCAAAGAAGAAAAAGAGATTAAAGGTTGGTGGTGAGAATTGTCAAGAAGAGAACAACAATATTTAATGACGGAGAGCCAAAAAGCCTTAGTCTCTAAGCATCATAATCTGATCTACGGTTTTATGAGAAAGCATGAAATGATTCGCACTGACAAAACCGATGTTTCTAATTGGTATGGTATCCTTGCAATTGCTTTAATCAAAGCCGGACACAATTGGAATGAAGCAAGAGGCAGTTTTACATCATACGCATGGGGCTTAATGGCAAATGCGTATAAGGATGAAATTAAATCAAGAAAAAGAAGTAAACGAAACAGTATAGTTGTAAGTCTTGACGAACCTATTGGCGTTTCAGAAGGCGAAGAAGTTTGTATTGGCGATATCATTCCGGATAAATCTTCTGAAAATGACCTGGAAAATTACGTGATAAATAAGATTATGTTTATCAATGTATTTGCTGTTCTTTCTCAGAAAGAAGAAGTGGTTGTGGAATCAAAAATGAATAGTCATACAAACAGAGAGATCGCACAAAAGTTGAACTGCTCTGAGCAGAATATTGGATATATGATAAGAAAAATCCGTAAGAAAATATCGGTATATTTTGATTGACTTTAGGAGGTATCGGCATGGAGGGCAAAACAAATAATAAGAATACAAATTTTACAGAAGAGGTTGTAAAGGGCTTAGGTGATTTAAGCGCTAAGTTCGTGGAACAGGTTGTAAAATTTGCAGACGATATCGGCGTTAATCGGACGCAGGCAGTAAACATTTGCGTAAAGGTTTTATCTTATGCAATGAGTAAGAATGTCAGCTATGACAAGTATGAAGTGGAGGGCGATGACAATGGGAAAAACGCAGGTAGCTCAAAGTGATTCAAGTGATGAAATTACTTTGCGTGATTTTATGCAGAATGACACAAAAAAAGTAACGGAACTGATTAACCAGTATCCATATCAGATTCCAGTACAGGCAATTGCCGAGTGGTGGAAGTGTGATGCAGATAGCATCCGTAGAGCATTGGAACAGTCCAGTGTTTTTGGAATCGGGTTCCGGCAGGCTGGGAAATTGAACCGTGCATTTGTAATCCCTACAGGAAAATTTGTTCGTTGGTATCTTGGTATGAGAGAATGAGAGAGGAGGAAAAATAATGGCAAATAAAAATCAGCTAATCCCGATTGATGAATACGGATTGTTCGCAGATAAGAATGATACTGCTAGAGTGGATAGCAGATATGTGGCAGAGTGTTTTGAGAAACCGCATAAAACAGTTCTCCGAAATATCGATGCAATTCTTTCTGAAGATTCTGGTTTTAGTCCGGAATTTAATCAGCACAATTTTGTGCCGATTACCTATACAGATCAGAGGAACAGAAAGCAACGTTGCTATGCAATCACAAGAGACGGGTTTACTGCATTGGCAATGGGATTTACAGGTAAGAAGGCTGCGCATTTCAAAGAAATGTATATCCGTAGATTCAATGAAATGGAAGAACACATTAAATCTCTTGTATCTGCTAGACAGGAGTTCCCGTTGCTTACTGATAACATTAAGCTGGCTTATGACAATCCAAAACCGTATCACTACAGTAATGAATGCGACATGATTAACCGTATTGTTCTTGGCATGACTTCGAAGCAATACAAGATCGCACATGATATCCCCAGCAATGAAAGCATTCGTCCGTACTTGTCTGAAGATCAGATCAAATTGCTGGATGTTTTGCAGAAGGTTGACATTGGTTTGTTGTTCTCTGTTCCGGATTATCATAAGAGAAAACAGCTTTTGGAATCGTATGTTGTGAGAACAAACAGAAGTCTGATTACAGCTTAAAGCAGAGGCATAATCAATGGATTATATTTTACTTGATTATGATAAGACCGGATTTCATCCCGGCGAATGTGAATATGGCGAAGAGGTTGGTCGGTTTGATAATCTTGATGATTTGCACGAAGCTGTAGATCGTTATAGAAAAGATACCAATGATGAATGTCTACTGAGATATGTAGCAATTAGTGAGCAAGGAGATCAAGTTATGGCTGAATGGCTTGATTAGAAACAACAAGCTGTGCTATCAGGCTATACGGGCGATCAAGGAGATATTACCATGAATGAATTACAAAAAGTAAAGCAATTCCATGTTTGGGAATCTACATATGATTTATATGATTGGTCGAAAGATGTTCCGGAAGTTGCAGGGAACCCTATCAATAATGTAATAGATGGGGTATTAGTTTCCGCATCTTCAAAAGTTCCAAAACCAAAATGTAAAAAGACAGGATATTCAACATGGGAGTGGCTGCTACACTGGGAAAACACATTTAAGCAAACTGTGTTAGGTGTTTCTCCAAAGGAAATAATGCAGGATTATAAGAGAATGCTTGATGCAAGATGATGGTTAACAGGTAGGTGATGATATACTATGCCGGAGATCAAACATAACTCTGGCTATGCAGCTTTAGGGAATGCAATTGTGGCACAAGCAGCGTATGACTATTATAACGCTTTAGAATTGAGATACAAAACACCGGGTTCTTTAGGAAGTTATTATAGAGTAAAGAACCTAGAAAATTTCTTAAAATCTGATTGGTGTTATTTTATTTCTTCGATTGACCCGGATTACATTATTTCTCATTGTAGGCATAGAATCAGAGAAAAATACAGAAAGGATAACGACAATGTTCAGAGCATATGACGTACAGAAAAAGTGTTGGTTATACAATATCCTTATGAATCCATACGGATACATTTATCAGAAGAAAAGGCTCTTTCTAAAAAGACTGAATGAAAAAAACGTCAGTATTTATAGAGACACTGGTTGCAAAGACATCAATGGAGACTTGATTTTTGAAGGAGATATTATTAAGGATTCAGAAGGCAAGTGTGGTATTGTTTTCTATGCAGATGAAATTGCGGCATTCTTGTTTTTTGTCTACGAAGAAAATTCTGCCTATGCTTTTGGGAAAGATTTATATGAAAAAGGACATATCATTGGGAATGTTCTTGATAATTATGATTTAGTCAAAAAATATCTTGAACCAGAAGAAAATGAGAATTCGAATAAGGGTGATGAAAGTGACAAAGAAGAAAAAGGAGAAGAAAACATATCATAAAAAATGTGCTGTATGTGGTAAAGAATTTGATACGTTTACAGATAGACAAATTTATTGTTCTTCTCAGTGTAGATTGAAAGCACAGGTTGGTGTCGCTAAAAAGAGATGTTCTCCTTCACTTGAATCTTGCTTGAATTGTACGAAAAAAGAATGTACATATGCCGAGAAACCTACAGAAGAAGAAATGGATATCATCAAAGACGCTAACTTGGGTGAGAATCTTCTTACTGTAGATATGAAAGTTGGTGGGTGATTGGAAACTAATTGTGATGATTGGTACGAAGTAAATTGTAGGCATTGTAAGTATAGTCAATACACTGAAACATTCCAAAACAAGAAAAGTATTATTCAATCGGAGTGCAAAAGAATAGACCATAATCATATTCGATTTGCAAACCCATGTTTTATTGGACATGCTTGTGGGGGGAATCTTTCACGTTGCGGTTCTGATTTTGAACCCAGTCCAGGATTGCCGTGGTTATATAATCATTGGGATAAGATAGATATTATGCTGCCAAAAGAAAATGCCGTAATTCCTTTTACGCTAGATAGAGATACTTCGATCTGGTATTACGTAAAGTACCTTGATTTTTATAATAATACGTTTTTGAATCCAGACGGTACGTTGAAATGGGCATACAAAATGTATTATAAGAAAGCCAGAAATATACTTGGGTATGGTTTGATGCGTGAGTATGCTGATGGTAAAGTATTCAAGAATGGTAAGCAGCCGTCTGGCTACATGAGCGTTCGATAAATGTAAATAAAAGTGAGGCTTTATTTATGAAAAATATTAAAGGTTATAAAGTTTTTAACTCTGATTGGACTTGCAGAAACAAACAATATACTTGTCCGGGGAAATTTGAAGAAGATGTAGAACTCGATGTTTGTAGTCGTGGATTACATTTTTGTAAAAAAGCAATAGATTGTTTTAATTATTATGATTTTGATTCAAATAATCATGTTGCAGAAGTAATTGCATATGGTAAAGTAGAGGAAGATGGTGATAAATGTTGTACAAATAAATTAGAAATCGTAAGAGAGTTATCATGGCATGAAGTTTTGGATATTGTAAATACTGGGAAGGATTGTACTGGTAATCGGAACAGCGGTAATTGGAACAGCGGTAATTGGAACAGCGGTAATTGGAACAGCGG
>ERZ827528.2248-NODE-2248-length-18102-cov-3.905802_pt1 | contig 18102 bp, 9 predicted proteins | sample MGYA00519768_ERZ827528 | MGnify/ENA primary metagenome ERZ827528 (study PRJEB31778, sample SAMEA3449343) | human gut metagenome | biome: human gut; feature: human-associated habitat; material: faeces | place: United Kingdom | collected 2010/2012 ...
GATCACGGCGATGCCGTCGTAGGCAAGGACGGTGCCGACCAGACCGGACGCAACCTCGGAATCCTTCAGAGCACGGGAGGACAGTCCGATGTCGCAGCGGCCTTCGGAAACGGCGGTGATGCCGGAGCCGGAGCCGGTGGGGTTATAGGTGAAGTTTACGCCGGAGTTCGCTTCCATGAAGGCTTCACCCAAAGCGCCGATGACCTTCTCCATAGAGGTGGAGCCGTCGGTGGCGACGGTGCCGGAGAGCGCGGCGGGGGCTTCGGTCTGAGGAGCGGCGGTCGTCTGTGCCGCAGTCTCGGCAGGAGCGGCGGTGGGGGCGGGCTGGCTCTGAGAGCAGCCGGCCATGGCGACAACAAGCATGGCAATCAGTGCAATGGAAATGACTTTTTTCATAATCTTACTTCTCCTTGTAGGCTTTATTTTTGATGTACTCGGGATTTATCCTACGATTCGCATTTTACTAGTCTATTGTAAATTCCAAAATCTTCGGTATGTAAAATCAAAATTAAAAAGCAAAGCGAATTGTAAAGAATGAAAAGTCCTTGACAGAGACGCACGATTCTTCTAAAATAGGAGCGAAGGGTGATACCGCCCTCCATTGGATAGACAATACTTTCGCGGAAAAGGAGACGCTATGTATCGTATTTTGGATTTGAATCCCCAGCTTGAGCCTTTCGCCGGGGATATTGATTTGCGGATGCACCTGTACCGGTCGGCAAAAAAACGTATTCTGTCCGAGGGGCAGAGCCTGAATGATTTTGCCAACGCTCACATGTACTTTGGCTTCCATCACGTGGATGGCGGCTGGTACTACCGGGAGTGGGCGCCCAGCGCCTACCAGCTGTATCTGGAGGGCGAATTCAACGGCTGGAACCAGACCTCCCACCCGCTGACCAATCTGGGCAACGGCAACTGGGAGCTGTATCTCCCCGGCGACGACGCCCTGTGGGACGGCTGCAAGGTCAAGACTGTGGTGGACGCCAACCTGACCCGCACGGAGCACATCCCCCTGTATGCCCGCCGGGTGGTGCAGAACAAGCAGAACATCACCTTCGAGTGCGAGGTGGTGGATGACCGTAAGGCATTCCCGTGGACGGACAAGGGCTTTACCGGCGAGGACGAGCTGTATATCTATGAGGCCCACATCGGCATGGCGCAGGAGGAGGGCAAGGTTGGTTCCTACCGGGAGTTTGCCGACAACATCCTGCCGAGAATCCACAAGGCGGGGTACAATACCCTCCAGCTCATGGCCATTATGGAGCATCCCTATTACGGCTCCTTCGGCTATCAGGTGAGCAGTTTCTTCGCCGCTTCCTCATGGTTCGGAAAGCCGGAAGACCTGAAATATCTGGTGAACAAGGCGCACGCCATGGGCATCCGGGTGCTGCTGGACGTGGTGCATTCCCACGCCGTCAGGAATACCGCCGAGGGCATCAACATGTTCGACGGCACCACATGGCAGTTCTTCCACGACGGCCCCAAGGGCGACCATCCTGCGTGGGGAACAAAGTGCTTTGACTACGGCAAGACCGGCGTTATCCACTTCCTGCTGTCCAACCTGAAATTCTGGATGACGGAGTACCATTTTGACGGCTTCCGCTTTGACGGCGTGACCTCCATGCTGTACCATGACCACGCCCTCGGTACGGACTTCACCTCCGACGGCAAGTATTTCTCCTACAACACCGACACCGAGGCGGTGACGTATTTGCAGCTTGCCAATGAGCTGATCCGTCAGGTGAACCCCAAGGCCATCACCATCGCCGAGGACATGTCCGGTATGCCCGGCATGTGCCTGCCCATTGCGGACGGCGGCATCGGCTTTGACTACCGGCTGGGTATGGGATTGCCGGATATGTGGATCAAGGCGGTGAAGGGGCAGGACGAATTCTGGGACATTAACAAGATGTGGGGCAGTATGTGCCTGCGCCGTCCCGGAGAGAAGACCGTGGCCTATGTGGAGTCCCACGATCAGGCGCTGGTGGGCGACCAGACGATGATCTTCCGCCTGGCCGGGGCGAACATGTACACGGACATGAACAAGGACTGCCACAACCCTGTGATCGACCGCGCCATTGCCCTGCACAAGATGATTCGTCTGTTCACTCTGTCCGGCGGCGGAGAAGCGTACCTCAACTTCATGGGCAACGAGTTCGGCCATCCCGAATGGATCGACTTCCCCCGGGAGGGCAATGGCTGGAGCTTCCATTACTGCCGCCGCCAGTGGAGCCTGAAGGACAACGGAATGCTCAAATACCAGTGGCTGGGCGACTTTGACGAGGATATGGTTCGTTTGACCAAGGAGAACCGGATTTTCGACCAGCGGATGGCAGACCTGCTGCTGATGAAAGCGCCGGAGCAGACCCTTGCCTACTACCGCCACGGGCTGGTGTTCGTGTTCAACTTCCACTTCGGTAATTCCCTGAATAACGTTCTTGTCCCGGTTCGCCAGCCGGGCGAGTACACGGTGGTTCTGTCTACCGACGACGAAAAGTACGGCGGCTTTGGAAACGTGGCAAAAACGACCTACGCTACCAAGCGTTTTGACGGCAGGGACTACATTGAACTGTACATCCCCGCGAGAACCGGCTTCGTGCTGAAGGAAAAGGTGATCCTTCCCGAAACGCCCGCAGCCCCGAAAAAAGCAGCGAAATAACGGAAGACGGCGGGACCGGGGTCGGTCACGCCGTTTTTGTGCGAAAATATGCAGTAAAACAAATTGACGTGTGCAGGAAACTTTGTGCATTTCATAGATTTCTTGACTTTTGAGACGAAAAATGAATTTTTGCCCAATCTGATGTTGCATTTTTGAAGCTTCGGGCATATAATATACACATAAAACTTGTCAAAATGCCGAAAGGATGATCGATATGACTCCCTATTCCTGCATGACCCGGGAAGAACTGGAACGTGAATACGGCAGTGTGCTGGCGTCCTACGAAGCCTGCAAGGCGCAGGGGCTGAATCTGAATATGGCCCGGGGCAAGCCCGCCACGGAACAGCTGGACATGGTCAGCGGCCTGCTGACTGTATTGCAAACCCCTGAGGATTGCTACGATGACGGCGTGGACGCCCGGAATTACGGTGAACTGGCGGGTATTCCCAGTGCCCGGAGGTACTGGGCGGATGTGCTGGGCTGCAAGGCGGATCAGGTGTTCGTCGGCGGCGCGGCTTCCCTGAATATGATGTTCGACGTGGTGTCCCGTGCCTACACCCACGGCCTGCTCCACAGCCCCAAGCCATGGTGCCGGGAGGAAAAGGTGAAATTTCTCTGCCCTGCCCCCGGATATGACCGGCATTTCCAGATCGGCGAGTTCTTCGGCGCGGAGCTGATTCCCGTCCCCATGACTCCCGAAGGCCCGGATATGGACGTGGTGGAGGAGCTGGTGAAGGACCCGCAGGTCAAGCTCATATGGACGGTTCCCAAATACTCCAACCCCGACGGAATTATTTACTCCGACGAGACCATCCGCCGCTTTGCCCACTTGAAGCCCGCTGCCCCGGACTTTGCCATCATCTGGGACAACGCCTACGGCGTCCACGAATTCGAGGGCGACTATGTCCCGTTCCCGGACATCCTCTCTCTGTGCGACGAGGCGGGGCGGCCGGATATGGTTTACGAATTTGCGTCCACCTCCAAGATCACCTTCGCCGGCGGCGGCATTTCCTGCATGGCTGCCAGCGAGGCCAATATCTGCTATTTCACCGGTATTTTCGGCGTGCAGATGATCTCCTACGACAAGGTCAACCAGCTGCGCCATGTGCGTTTTCTTAAGGACAAGGCGCACACGCTGGAGATCATGAAGCTCCACGCATCCGTCATGGCACCGAAATTTGAGTGTGTCGCAAAATGGCTGAACCGGGAGATTAGGCCATTGGGCATTGCCCATTGGAACGACCCGAAGGGCGGCTATTTCGTCAGCCTGTTTGCCATGCCCGGCACGGCGAAGCGGGTCTGGACGCTGTGCAAGGAGGCCGGTGTGGTGCTGACCAACGCCGGCGCGACCTACCCCTACCGCAACGACCCGGACGACTCCAACCTCCGCATTGCTCCCAGCCTGCCCCCGGTGGCCGAGCTGGAAAAGGCCATGGAGGTGCTGTGCCTGAGCCTGCGTCTTGCGGCGCTGGAAAAGCTGCTGGCAAAATAAATACACCGCATACGGGACGGCGTGGCTTCGGCCACGCCGTCTTTTCGTATTCAAAAATTTCTTGAGAATTCTCCCGAAATGTGTTAGGTTTTGGATTGGAAATCCTTCTATCAGGGTGAAGGACAAAACACAGGAGGTGCGTTGAATGAACGATGAACAAATCATACAGCTGTTCTTCACCCGAAACGAAGACGCCATCCGGCAGACGGACGACCGGTATGGCGCGAAGCTCACAAGGCTGTCGGAGAATATCGTAGGGAGCAGGGAGGACGCCCAGGAGTGTGTCAATGACACCTACTTCAAGGCGTGGGACACCATTCCGCCCACGAAACCGGTTCACTTTTTTGCCTATCTCGCAAAAATCTGCCGCCACTTCGCCTTTGACCGGCTGGACTGGAACAACGCGGCAAAGCGCAAGGCCGAGGTCGTCGCCCTGACCCAGGAGATGGAGGAATGTATCCCCGGCCAGTGGCAGGAAACGGACGTGAGAAGCGCCGAGATCAGCCGATTGGTGAGCAGCTTTCTATGGAAGCAGACGGCGGACAACCGGATGATCTTCGTCCGGCGGTACTGGTACGGCGACAGCGTCAGCGAAATCGCTCTGCGCTATGAGATCAGCCAGAGCGCCGTGCTGATGCGGCTGTCCCGGATGCGGGAAAAGTTGGCGGTTTACTTAAAAAAGGAGGGTTTTCAGGTATGACAGGCAAGGATATGCTGCAGGGCATTCAGAATCTGGATGCGGAACTGATCGAGGAATCGGAATTCGGAACATTCGGAAAGGGAAAAGCAAGGGGCTTCGGCAAAAAGAAGCTGCTGCTCATTCTGGCGGCGGCGCTGATTATGGCAACCATGACGGCGGCAGCGGCCATCACCCGCTGGACGGCGACCATGCAGTACGGAGACAACGGCGGCACAACGCAGCAGATCTCCGAGCAGGTCAAGAAGCAGGCAGAGCAAAGCGGCCTGTCCGCGACGCCCACCGAGACAAAGGACGGAAAGAAGAAAGCCGTTTCCGCGACGGACAACGGCATCACCGTCACCCTCGCCCAGACGCTGATGGATCAGTACGGCGGCAGAGCCATTTTCCGCATTGAGGGTTTACAGCTGGAAGAAGGGCAGGCACCTTGGGCATGGTGGGACTACCGGGTGGACGGAGAAGTGATGCCCATGAGCTGGGGCGCTCATTTTTTTGACGGCGTGCTTTGGGATGCCGACCACAATCCCACATATGCAAAGAATGGTCAGCCGGTTCCCCGGGTGGGAGAAGACCAACAGCTGCTTCTGGACTATCAGCTGGCCGACGGGAGCATTGAATTCAGCATCGATTTTGCATTCTCTCCGGATGAGAGCATGTTCGGAAAGGAAATGGCCGTGACCTTCACCGGCTTCGGCATTCAGGGCGAGAAGTTTGAAGACGAGGATATCATGACCACCCCCGGCAATTGGGTGCTGCGCTGGACGCTGGAAGGCACCACGGAGGCGCCGAAAAAGTGGACGCCCAACGCCAAGGTCGGAGATTTGTGGGACGTGACACTGGTAGAGGCGGAAATCGGCCAGTACAGCATGAAGTTCGCCTTCCGGCTGGGGGACGAATATACGGACAATTTTGATTTTACGGAGAAAACGGGCTGGTCGCCGACCCCGGCGAGCATCCGCCTGAAGGACGGCACCGACATTCGGCCTTACGGCAACGGCGGCGGTTCATGGGATGCCGACAGCCACACGTACACGTGCATTGAGCACACCCTCAACATAGTTCTCGACCCGGAACAGATCGCAGGCGTGAGCTTCTACAACGGCAGCGAACTGAACGATCAGGGCAAACGGGTGAGTAAGCCGTATTACTACGTTCCTTTTGAATAAGTTTAAGGCAGGACACCAATCGGTGTCCTGCCTTAAACTTATACCTTGGCGGCTTCTTCTTCGGCCAGACGCTTTTTCGCGGTGGAGAGCATCAGCTTGATGCGGTTGAGCTGATTGACCTCCGACGCGCCGGGGTCGTAGTCCACGGCCACGATGTTGGACTGGGGATAGGCTTTTTTCAGCGCCTTGATGACACCCTTGCCCACAACGTGGTTGGGCAGACACGCGAAGGGCTGGATGCACACGATGTTGGGCGTGCCGGAGAGAACCAGCTCCGCCATTTCTCCCGTGAGGAACCACCCTTCGCCGTACTGGTTGCCGATGGAGAGGAAGGGCTTTGCCAGCTCTGCTACCTTCTCAATAGGCATGGGCGGCTCAAATCGGCGGCTCTTTTCCAGTGCGTCCAGGGCGGGCTTGCGTATCACGCGGATGGCGTCCACGCCGAGCTTCGCCGTGGCGGCACTCGTCCAGCCCGCGCCTAAGAATTCATGCTTGTAATCGCCGTTGTACACGCAGTAGTTCAGGAAGTCCATCAGGTCAGGCACCACGGCCTCCGCCCCCTCGGCTTCCAGAAGATCCACCAGATGGTTGTTGGCGAGGGGCATGTACTTGACCAGAATCTCACCCACCACGCCGACTCGCGGCTTGCGCAGGGTTTCGTCAATGGGAAGCGCGTCAAAGGCTTCCACAATTCCGCTGCAAACCGCTTTGTACGACCATTTGCTCCTGCTGTTTACCAGCGAATCGATGGCGATTTCCAGCCACTTCTGATGAAGGGCGTTGGCGGAACCCTTCTCCTTCTCGTAGGGACGCACCCGGTACAGGCAACGCATGAACAGGTCGCCGTAGACCACGCCCCGCAGCGCGGTGAACAGAAGGCCGGGGGAGAGCCTGAAGCCCTCGTTGGTCTCCATGCCGTTGGCGTTCAGGGAGATGACCGGGATATGCCCCAGTCCCGCCTTGTCCAGCGCACGGCGGATGAAGCCGACATAGTTGCTCGCCCGGCAGCAGCCGCCGGTCTGGGTCATCATCACGGCCAGCTTGTCCGTGTCGTATTTCCCGGAAAGCACCGCGTCCATGATCTGCCCCACCACGGTGATGGAGGGGAAGCAGGCGTCGTTATTCACGAATTTCAGACCCATGTCGATAGCGGCGCGGTTGTCATTGGCAAGCACTTCGATGTGATAGCCGTACTTTTTGAAAATCGGCTCCAGCAGGTCAAAGTGAATGGGGCTCATCTGGGGGGCGAGGATGGTGTAGCCGGATTGGTACATTTCCTTGGTGAACTCCGACCGGTGATAAGCGGCGGGCTTGGGCTGGGGGCGGATGCCCCGCGCCTGACGCTGGTTCATGGCGGCCAGCAGACTGCGGATGCGGATACGGGCAGCGCCCAGATTGTTCACCTCGTCGATTTTCAGGACGGTGTAGAGCTTGTTGCTGCCCTCCAGAATTTCGCACACTTGGTCGGTGGTGACGGCGTCCAGGCCGCAGCCGAAGGAATTCAGCTGGATCAGCTCCAAGTCCTCCCGGTTCCGCACGAACTCTGCCGCGCTGTACAGCCGGGAATGGTAAACCCACTGGTCGTTGACCCGGAGGGGGCGCTCGGGGGTGAAATCGATGGGCAGGCTGTCCTCGGTGAGGACGGCAAGGTCATAAGAGGCAATCATTTCCGGGATACCGTGGTTGATTTCGGGGTCAATGTGATAGGGTCTGCCAGCCAGAACGATGCCCCGGGCGTGATTGTCCGCCATCCACTGCAATGCCTTTTGCCCCTCTGCCCGGACATCGGTCTTGGCGTGCTGCTGTTCTTCCCATGCCTTGTGGACGGCAGCGCGGACTTCCTTCCCGTCGATGCCCCATTCTTCCTTGCACAGGGCGGCCAGCCGGTCGGCGGCGATCTTCTCGCTGGTAAAGGCGAGGAAGGGGCGGATGTAGCGGACTTCGCCGTCTGCGACGGCTTCCACGTTGTTTTTCAGATTCTCCGGGTAGGAGACCACGATGGGGCAGTTGTAATGATTCTGCGCGCCGGGGGTCTCCTGATGCTCGTAGAACACGCAGGGATGGAAAATGGTTTTGATTCCCTCATTGATGAGCCACTGCACGTGACCGTGGGAGAGTTTGGCGGGGTAGCACTCGGATTCCGAGGGGATGGACTCCATGCCCAGCTCGTAAATTTTTCGGTTGGATTTGGGGGAGAGAACCACCCGGAAGCCCAATTCCCGGAAGAATGTTGCCCAGAAGGGGTAGTTTTCGTACATATTCAGCACTCTGGGAATGCCGATGACGCCCCGGCTGGGATTTTCCAGCGGGGGATAGTCGAACATCCGCTTCAGCTTATAGGCCATCACGTTGGGGCCTTTCCGCCCGGTTCCCGCGCCGCCCAGACCCTTTTCGCATCGGTTGCCGGTGACGTGGCGGCGTCCGCCGGGGAATTTGTTGATGGTCAGCATACACCGGTTGGAGCAGCCGCCGCAGCGGGTGGTGGAGGTGGTGTAGGTCAGATTCAGGATGTCGTTCAGGGGAAGAGTGGTGCTTTCCTGACCGTGGTAACGCTCCCGCGCTACCAGCGCCGCACCGAAGGCACCCATAATGCCGGAAATGTCGGGGCAGGTAGCCTCCACACCGGCGATTTTCTCAAAGGCGCGAAGCACCGCCTGGTTGTAGAACGTGCCGCCCTGCACCACGATGTGTTTGCCCAGGTCGGCGGGGTCTGCCAGCTTGATGACCTTGTAAAGGGCATTCTTGATGACGGAGTAGGCAAGTCCCGCAGAAATATCCTGCACCGTGGCGCCCTCTTTCTGGGCCTGCTTGACGTTGGAATTCATGAACACGGTGCAGCGGGTGCCAAGATCGATGGGATTTTTGGCGAACAGCGCTTCCTTGGCAAAGCCCTCGGCGCTGTAGCCCAGGGAATTGGCGAAGTTCTCAATAAAGGAGCCGCAGCCGGAGGAACAGGCTTCGTTCAGCAGAATAGTGTCCACGCTGCCGTTTTTCAGCTTGACGCACTTCATATCCTGCCCGCCGATGTCCAGCACGCAGTCCACCTCCGGGTCAAAAAACGCGGCGGCGGTGCAGTGGGCGATGGTTTCCACCTCGCCCTCGTCCAGACAGAAAGCAGATTTCAGGAGGGATTCTCCGTAGCCTGTGGAGCAGGAGCGGGCGATGTGCGCGCCCTCGGGCAGCTCGTCCCGGAGACGCGCCATGGCATCCATGGCGGTGCGGATGGGGTTGCCCTGATTGTTGGCGTAATAGGAAAAGAGAAGCTGGCCGTCGCTGCCGATGAGCGCCACCTTCGTGGTGGTGGAACCGGCGTCAATGCCGAGGAAACAGTCACCCCGATACCCGGACAGGCTCTCCCGGCGGACGACGGCTTTGCTGTGCCGGGCGCAGAACGCCTGATGGTCTTCCCGCGTGGCGAACAGGGGGTCGAGACGCTTTAATTCAAAGGCCATTTCCACGCCCTTGTCCAGCCGGTCGATCAGGCCGTCCATGCTGACGGCTTCGGCGTCGCCGGATTCCAGCGCCGCACCCATGGCGGCAAAAAGATGGGAGTTTTCCGGGTCAACGGTGGTTTCGGGGGTGAGCTTCAGGGTGCGGATAAAGGCTTTTTTCAGCTCCGGCAGGAAATGCAGGGGGCCGCCCAGAAATGCCACACACCCCCGGATGGGCTTGCCGCAGGCAAGGCCGGAGATGGTCTGGTTCACCACCGCCTGAAAGATAGAGGCGGCCAGATCGGCGGTGGTAGCGCCCTCGTTGATGAGGGGCTGAATATCGGTTTTCGCAAACACGCCGCAGCGGGCGGCGATGGGATAAATTTCCTGATAATGCTCTGCCTGCGCGTTCAGTCCGGCGGCATCGGTCTGGAGCAGGGACGCCATCTGGTCGATGAAGGAGCCGGTGCCGCCTGCGCAGACGCCGTTCATCCGTTCTTCCAGCCCGCCCCGGAAATAAATGATTTTGGCGTCCTCGCCGCCCAGCTCAATGGCCACATCGGTCTGGGGCGCCACGGCCTGCAATGCGGAAGCGACAGCCACTACCTCCTGCACGAAGCCGATGTCCATGGCCTTGCCGAGATTGATGGAGCCGGAGCCGGTAATCTTCACCTGCAAAAGGCAGGAGCCGACCTGTTCCCGGGCTTCGGAAAGGAGTTCCTTAAGCGTCTGCTGGGTGTGGGCGCAGTGGCGGCGGTATTGTCCGAATAGAATTTCCCCGTTTTCGTCCAGCAGAACGAGCTTGACGGTGGTTGAGCCGATATCAATACCGGCGCGGTATGTATTCATAGCACACTTCTCCATTTTTGATCTTTGTAACAATTCTACAAAACGATATTTGTCATTATAGCAAATATGTTGTAAACAAATTGTTAATTGTGGAATATTTTAACCGGTTCTTTGCAAAAAGAATGGGTCGGCCACCAAGTTCTGGTGACCGACCCTACAGTCAGGTATTTTCGTTTACAGCGGGTGTTTCCGATTTTACGGCTTTCTTCTTGCGGCGATGGTGAACCAGAAGAATGACCACCAGCAGCACGACCACGGCTGCGCCGCCGGCACCGATGATGGGCAGCCAGGAGACCGATTTCTTCATCGACCCGATCAGGCAGAAGCTCTCATCGCCGTCCTCTATGGCAAAGACCAGATAGCTGCCGTCCTGGGTGTGGGAAACCTCCCGCCAGCTTCCGTCCGCGCCCTTTACCATGACCCGGACATTTTTCTGTTCAGTTTCCGGCAAGTAGCGCAGCGTATCGGCTGTACCGGCGGGGAGGGTAAAGGCGTAGCCCTCCAGGAATTTGTCGTGGACACCCGGAGCGGGGCCTTTTTCCATCTTGGTCAGCTGGATGGGCGTATCGCCGGAGAAGTGGCCCTGTGCCAGCAGCGTGGGCAGTTTGCTTTCGCCAAGGGCTTCGCTCTGCACCGTTTCCAGCTCTGCGGTGTACACTGCCGGGAACGAAACATCGAAGCGGATGTCGGACAGGTCGGCGTCCGCGAGACCGTCCCAGCGACCGACATAACCGGCCTTTTCGGGCAGTTTGGGAATGCTGCCCGGCGACAGCGCCTCACCGGGGGCGAGGGTGACGGTGTGCATCATGCCGTCGTCATAGACGAAGCGGACGGAGATGACTTTGAAGATCGGGTCAAGACCTTCCAGCGCGACAAAATCGTCATGGGAAAGGGGCTGGGCGGTGTCAGCATAGCTCACGCCGTCGATGGCGCCGATGTCGGAGCCGACGGTAAAGTAGTAGTTCCCGGTGACGGTTTCTTCGTCAGTCTTCTCGCTGTCGTCGGTATTGTCCTTGAGGAATCCGGAACGTTCGCCCCGCATACCCAGAACCGCGCCGGTTTTCTCGGAACCGGTGAGCTGCACCATGCTGCGGCAGTCGGTGACGGTGAGACCCTCGCCCGCAATGCCGCCCACATAGGCGCTTCCGGTGATATCGGACTTGGCGCTGCACTGGCGGACATAGCCGCTGCTCTTGCCCACGACGCCGCCTACATAGTCGGCGTCCTCCGCGTCAATGCTGCCGGTGCTGAGACAGTTTTTTGTAAGCCCCAGTGCCATCCAGCCCACGATGCCGCCCACGTTCTGGCGCTTCACCGTAACGCGTCCGCTGTTTTCACAGCCGAGGATCACGGCGCGCAGCTGGGTGTCGAAGTTCATGGAGTTGTCCCCGCCGATTTGCAGATCGTTCTCCGGATCCAGGCGGTTTTCATAGGCAATGGCACCCACGACGCCGCCTGCGTTCAGGTCGCCCAGAACCGCACCGGAATTGGTGCATTTTTCCACCTTGCCGGAGAGAATTTCTGCGGTGTCCCGGTCGGAAATGTCCTCAATGGTGCCGCCCAGATTCTGGGAGGCGTTGCCAACGGTGGCGCTCATGGCGCTGATTTGTCCGGCAATGGAGCGCATGATGCGGCTGAGGGAATCCGCCGTGTCGTTGACGGAATCCATGATGGCGTACAGGGAGGAACCGGCGGCGGCAAGGCTGCTGTTGGCGTTGTTGATGGCCGCGTCGATGGTGTCCCGGTCGGGGGGATAGGGGTCATCCCCGTTGGGCAGCAGGGTATCCAGAGCGTCCTTGGCATCCACGAGGGAATTGTAGAGGTCGTCCACCTGAACGCCCATGTCCGAATTGCCGTCCTGAATGGTGGAAAACGCCTGCCCCGTGAGATTGCTTACGGTGCCAAGCTGGGACTGGAGAATCTGCATTGTGTCCTCGGTATACTCGATGAAGGTGGTCGGTTCCATCTGGCCGACGATGCCGCCCACTTCCTTGCGACCATAAACCTGAGCAAAGTTTTCGCATTTGTAGAGATACCCGGTCTGGGTTCCGGCAATGCCGCCGACGTTGTAGCCCATGTGCTGATAGCCCACGTTGCCACGGTTTTTGCTCTGGCGGATGACGCCGCTGCTGGTACCGGCGATACCGCCGATGTCCGTTACGGTGCTGACGGATTCACTTCCGGTGATGGTGTCGAAGGAAATGTCGGAAAGCTTGACCTGATTTTCCTCGGCGGTGGTGTTGACCGCAGAGCGGTTGTTGCAGCTGCGGATAACGCCAAGGTTATTTCCCACGACGCCGCCGACCCGGTGGTCGCCGGTGATGACGCCTTTGGAGTGGCAGCCGTCGATGATACCGGTGATGGCGTTGATGCCGGCGATGCCGCCCACGTCATCCGAGCCGGAAACCGTGCCGTCAAAGAAGCAGTTCTGGATTTTACCGGCATTGTGTCCGGCAATGCCGCCCACGGCGCTGCGGCTCCCGTCAGGCGTGACCGCTCCCGAAACGGTGAGATTCTGGATGACCGCAGAGGCGTCAACATAGCGAAACAGACCCATGTTGGAGCCGTCCCGGGTGATGCTGAGGCCGGAGACAGTGTGGCCGTTGCCGTCAAAATTGCCGCAGAAAATGGGAATCCCTGCAAAATCTACGCCGGTGAGGTCGATATCCGTCAGCAGAACCACACTCAGGTTCCGGCTGTAGCTGTCCAGACGGCAGTTTTCCGTAAAGTCCAGAAACTGCTTCTGACGCAGAATGCGCAAGGTCGTTCCTTCTTCGGCGGCCGCTGCCTCATCGGTGCCCTTGGCTTCCTCGGCCAGCGCCGTTACCGGCAGGCTGAGAACGAGAAGCAGACACAGCAGAAGCGCGGAAATTCGTTTTATCAGGTTACGCATTGTCTTCTCCTCCTTCCGCTTCGGATTCGTCCAGCTTTTTGACCTGAGTACTGGTGGAGACGATGGCGTGCATATCGCCGCGGATCGTTCCGGTGAATTCACCGTCCAGAACGCCGCTGACCTGACCCCGCAGATGCCCACTGACATACATGGTGCCGCTGGCAGTTCTGGTGGGAAGCTCGATGCCCTTCATCTTGAAGGAGGTGCGGTTGATGATGGAGTCGCTGAGCACGAGCGTGGCAGGCAGAACACCTAGAACGATGACAATGGAGATGATCGTACCGCGGCCCAGACAGGTGCCAAGAATGGAGATAACGGGGTTGGTGGAAATGTTGCCGATCAGCAGAGCGGCGGCAGACAGGATGGTGCCGGAGGTGAAGATGGTGGGGAAGGAGGCGTTCAGCGCTTCCACGATGGCTTCCTTATGGGTCATCGTGGCCTTCAGCTCCTGGTAGTGGCTGGAAATGACGATGGCGTAGTCGATGTTCGCGCCCATCTGAATGGACTGCACGATGAGGTAGCCAAGGAAATACAGCGGCTGATTGGCCAGAGTGGGGAAGGAGAAGTTGATCCAGACACTTCCCAGAATACAGGCGATGAGCAGAATAGGCAGTCCCGCCGACTGGAAGGTGAACAGCAGCACCAGAATAACGAACAGGGAGGACAGAATGGAGATTACCAGATTGTCCTTGACAAAGGAGGACGACAGATCGCGGGAGCTGGTGGAATTGCCAACCACGTAGTAATCGCCGTCGTAGTATTTCCCCACAATGTTCCGCATTTCGGTCAGGAATGCAAAGGTCTCGTCGCTTTCCTCCGGCAGATTCAGGTAAACCACCATCCGGCTGTAGCGGTCGCTTTTCAGCTGCTTCTGAGCCATATCTAGCTGGGAGAAAATATCGTTCAGAGACGCTTCGTCCATGTCATCCAGAGAAATATTATGGGAATCCAGCTGGTCTTTCAGGAACATCAGCATATCGAACAGGGGAACGTCGTACTTATCCAGCCCCTGTACGAATTCTCCGTATTGGTCGTTCTCAATGGCGTAGGCGGAATAGAGAAGCTGCGCTACCTCGTAATCCATGCCCACCAGCTCGGAAAGCTCTCTGGGGTTCAGGCTGTCCGTCAGGGTGTAGCCGTCCATGGCCTCGATGTTGGCAAGGCCCATGGTGCTCTTGACCTCCGGGCGGGTATCCAGCTCCTCCAGAATTTTCGCTTCCGCGTCATAGTTGCCGCTGGGAACCACCAGCGCGACCATGTTGGTCGTGCCGAAGGTATGCTGGATTTTAAAGTAGGCCGCCTGACGTTCGTTCATATTCGCGGTCTCGATGTTGTTATAGCTGTAAACAAAGGGGCAGCGGTTGGACAGGATGAATGCCCCGACCAGAAGAATGGCAAACAGCGGCGGCACAACGCGCCGGGTCTTCACCGCAAACTTGCCGATAGGCGTGATGTTTGGCAGTAGTTTTTTGTGGCGGGTGCGGTCCATCAGCGGGCTGAACAGCATCAGAAGTCCCGGCATCAGGGTGAATACGGAAAGCAAACTGAACAAAATGGCTTTCACCAGAACTAGCGCCATGTCCAGACCGATTTTGAATTCCATGAAGCCCAGCGCGGCCAGGCCGGACACCGTGGTCAGGGACGAGGCGCTGATCTCCGGGATGGCCTTGCTCAGGGCGGTGATGCAGGCGTCCCGGGCGGTGCGGGTCTCCCGCTCGTCGGTGAAGCGGTGGCACAGGATGATGGCGTAGTCAATGGCCAGCGCCAGCTGCAATACCACGGCCACGGAGTTGGAGATGAAGCTGATGGTGCCCAGCTGGAAGTTGGTGCCCATGTTCAGAATGGCCGCCACGCCGAAGGTGATCATCAGCACGGGAACCTCGGCGTAGGAGCGGGAGGTCAGGGTAAGCACGACGATGATGATGACCACCGCTATGATCAGAATAACGGACATTTCCCCCTGCAGGGTGGCGTTTTCGTCGTAGCCCACGTCGGAGTATACGCAGTAGTCGTAGCCGTCCATCAGCGCTTCCACATCCGATAGCGCCTGCTTGCTGATCTCGTCGGAGACAATGCCGTCGAAGCTGATGTCAAACAGTGCCGAGGCGTTGGCGTAGTGATCGGGGGTGTCGTCGAAGGTGACCATGCTGACCCCTTCCACATCCGCGATCTGCTGGGACAGTTCCTCCGCCGTCTCGTAGGTGACGTTGGATACCATGATCTGGGCGGTGGCAAAGGTGGTGAAGTTGTCGTTCATCGCCACGATGCCCTGCCGGGTCTCCGTGTCCTCGGGCAGGTAGGTGGTGACGTCGTTTTCCACATTTACCCAGCCGGAGGAAAAAGCGCAGAAAATAACGGCAAATATGTACAAAAGGAAGAACAAAGTCTTTTTGTCCACAATAAACGTGGCAAGCTTTGTCATGAAATTACTGTCCGGCGGGTTCTTTTCAGACATAATATCCTCCTAACACGCGCCTTTGGGCAAAAACCCACACGAAGGCGAAACGAAAGTTGACTTTTTGGATAGGAACTATTATAATCAAAATGTGGAAAGACTGCAAGCAATAAATTGGATAAGATACGCCAAATTGTGCTTTGCGGGTCATCGCTTTTTTCAGCGTGTTTACAGTCTCGTAAAGAATTATTTCGTTAGTGTTTAGAAAAAATGAATAAACTGGAAACAAGATAGAAAGAGGAGAATCCTTATGAGGCTTAGTCTGGCACTTGCGTTTTTGTTCTTTATCGGCTCGTGCTTCGGATGGGTGCTGGAGCTGCTGTACCGCAACCTGACCCACCGCCACAAAAAGTGGATCAACCCCGGCTTCTGCACCGGCCCGTATCTGCCGATTTACGGCTTCGGCCTGTGTACGCTGTTTCTGCTGGCGTCGCTGGAGGATCTGCACCTGATTGCAGACCCCGTCTGGAACCGGGTGGTGCTGTTCATTGCCATGGCTGTCGCCATGACGCTGATCGAGTACATCGCGGGTCTTGCCTGCCTGAAATATCTGAAAGTCCGGCTGTGGGACTATTCAAACCTTTGGGGCAATATTCAGGGGATCATCTGCCCGCTGTTCTCCTTCTTCTGGGCGGCGCTTGGCGCGGCGTACTATTTTCTGGTGCATCCCTATATCCTGAATGCGCTGGCGTGGTTGTCCAACAATCTGGCGTTTTCCTTCTTCATTGGTATGTTCTTCGGCGTGTTCATCATCGACGTGGTGCATTCCAGCCAGATCATCGTCAAGCTGAAGCAGTTCGCCGAGGAAAACAAGGTCGTCGTGAAATACGAGAGCATCAAGGACCACATCCGGGATTTCAACCAGAATGCCGCTGCCAAGTATCACTTTTTCTCCCCCTTCCGTTCGGACAGCCCTCTGGCCGAGCACTTGAAGGAAATGTATCTCAAGCTGGAAAAGCAGAGAGACAGTCGAAAGTAAATTTCCCCAAGCCGCCGCGATTTTTGCGGCGGCTTTTTGCCGGATTTTGGGCAAATGGAACAAAGATACCGGAAGAAAACAGGATTTCTTCTGCCTTGTAAAGTGTTTCTCTTTGTGCTATCATTACCCCAGAGAACAATGGCGTTCCCGCAGAGGGCATTTTTGCCCTTTGAGCGGAAACGCCGTTTATTTTTTGTAGCCCGAAGGAGAAAAAGCTATGGAAAATTTCACCGAACGCACAACACCTGCCGGGTTGTACGATTCCCGGTTTGAACACGACAACTGCGGCATCGGCGCGGTCGTGGATATCAAGGGACGCAAAAGCCACCGGACGCTGGATGACGCGCTGCAGATCGTGGAGCATCTGGAACACCGGGCAGGGAAGGATGCTGAGGGAAAAACCGGCGATGGCGTGGGCATCCTGTTGCAGGTCAGCCATAAATTCTTTGCAAAGGCCGCCGCGGCTGCGGGCATCACGCTGGGCGCGGAGCGGGAATACGGCGTTGGCATGTTCTTCTTCCCGCAGGAAGAGTTGCAGCGCAATCAGGCAAAGAAGCTGTTTGAGATTATCTGCAAGAAGGAGGGGCTGCCCTTCCTTGGCTGGCGGCAGGTGCCGGTATGCCCGGAGTATCTGGGGCAGAAGGCACGGGACTGTATGCCCAGCATCTGGCAGGCGTTTGTGGGAAAGCCGCCGAGAATGGTCGCTGGTATCGCCTTTGACCGGCGGCTGTATGTGGTTCGCCGGGTGTTCGAGCAGTCCAGTCAGGAGACCTACGTGTGCAGCCTGTCCAGCCGCACCATCGTGTATAAGGGCATGTTTCTGGTCAAGGAGCTGCGGCAGTTCTACCCGGATTTGCAGGACGAGGACTATGAGACCGCCATCGGCATGGTCCACAGCCGCTTTTCCACCAACACCTCTCCCAGCTGGAACCGGGCGCACCCCAACCGGTTCATTCTCCACAACGGCGAGATCAACACCATCCGGGGAAATGTGGACACCATGCTCGCCCGTGAAGAGACCATTGCCAGCCGCTTTCTGAAGGACGATATGACCAAGGTGCTGCCTATTGTCAATCAGGGCGGTTCCGACTCCGCCATGCTGGATAACACGCTGGAATTCATGGTCATGAACGGCATGGATCTGCCTCTGGCGGTGATGGTCACTATCCCGGAGCCGTGGAGCAACAACCGGAACATGGATCAAAAGAAGAAGGACTTTTACCAGTATTATGCCACTATGCTGGAACCTTGGGACGGCCCTGCGTCCATTCTGTTCAGCGACGGCGACGTGATGGGCGCGGTCCTTGACCGCAACGGTCTGCGTCCCAGCCGCTATTACATTACCGACGACGGACGGCTGATCCTTTCCAGCGAGGTTGGCGTTCTGGACATCCCGCAGGAGCACGTCATCCGCAAGGACCGTCTGCGCCCCGGCAAGATGCTGCTGGTGGATACCGTCAAGGGCGAAGTGGTGGACGACG
>ERZ827528.2251-NODE-2251-length-18088-cov-3.041480_pt1 | contig 18088 bp, 8 predicted proteins | sample MGYA00519768_ERZ827528 | MGnify/ENA primary metagenome ERZ827528 (study PRJEB31778, sample SAMEA3449343) | human gut metagenome | biome: human gut; feature: human-associated habitat; material: faeces | place: United Kingdom | collected 2010/2012 ...
TCGCTCTTCCGCGTACTGGCGCCCAAGATGAACATCGCCCATTTCCCGATCGAGGAGATCGGCAGCAACGCCGTGCGGATACTCCTGAACCAGATCCGCCAGTCCAACGACCCCGCAGCGGGGGAATATGTGCCCGAATCGAAGGTGCTCCCCTGCCGGATGGAATTCAGGGACCAGTGAGCCCCTTTTTTTGCCCGTCTAACTTAAACGATTAAGTAAATCACCGAAATACATGTAACCCAAAAAACAGACAAATGAACAAGGAAATTTCACTGCGCAAGATCCTCCCCGTGATGTTCGGATTCTTCATCATGGGATTCGTGGACATCGTCGGGGTCTCGACGAGCTACGTCAAGAACGACTTTGCGGGCATGAACGACACGATGGTCAACCTCATCTCGCTCTCCTGCTTCCTCTGGTTCTTCCTGCTCTCGATCCCCACGGGCATGCTGATGAACCGCATCGGCCGCAAAAAGACCGTCCTGCTGAGCTTCGCCCTGCATGTGGCCGCGATGATCGTCCCGCTCGTCGCCTACGACTTCACCGCCGTGCTGATCGCCTTCGCCCTGATCGGTATCGGCAACACACTGCTGCAGGTATCGCTCAACCCGCTGGTGACCAACGTCATCGCCGGAGACAAACTCACCGGAACGCTGACCCTCGGACAGTTCGTGAAGGCCGTCAGCTCGTTCCTCGGCCCGATCATCGCAGCCGCCGTGACGGGCAGTTTCCTCGGCTGGAAGATGATCTTCCCGATCTATGCCGCCATCTCGCTGCTGGCCCTCGTCTGGCTCTGGATGACCCCGATCGCCGAACAGAAGGTCGAAGGCGCCGCCGTCTCGATCGGACACACCTTCTCGCTGCTCAAGGACAAGTACATCGTGGCCTTTTTCATCGGCATCCTCGTACTGGTAGGTGTCGACGTGGGCATGGGCATCACCTTCCCCAAGCTGCTGATGGAGCGCTGCAACCTGCCGCTTACGGACGCCGGCATGGGCAACAGTGTCTACTTCTTCGCACGCACGGTGGGCGCATTCCTCGGCGGCATCCTGCTGATGAAGCTCCCCGAACGCAAATTCTTCACGGCCAGCGTATTCGTCGCACTGGCAGGTCTCGTAGGCATGATCTTCTTCCACGGGCTCTGGGCCGTGCTGGCCTGCGTCGCCGTATTCGGAGTCGGTTACGCCAATCTGTTCTCGATCATCTTCTCGATCTCGATGCAGCGCGTTCCCGAACGGGCGAACGAGGTCTCGGCCCTGCTGATCGTCGGCGTGGCGGGCGGCGCCGTCATTCCGCCGATACTGGGCGTCATCACCGACTCGTTCGGGTCGCAGGGCGCCGCCATCATCGCCCTGAGCATCGTATGGTTTTACATGGTATTCCTCATCGGCGCGATCAACGCCCATTCGAAGAGAGCCTGACCGCCGGAAATCTCCCGGTTACTACCAAGGGGCGCATCCGACGGATGCGCCCCTTCTTTTGCGAGGGACGGCAGCGGCGGCACCAACCCGCTCCCCCGGCGAAATGCGGCGGAAAGCTCAATAGACCATAAAAACTCCCGCACCTTTCGGTACGGGAGCACATTCAGACCGCAGGTCAGAATTATTTATTACCCGGAGCTTCGTCCTTTTCCGTATAAGGATCGTCCACCTGCCATTTGTTCGCGGGAGAGCCATCCCCGTTCTTGTTTGCATTGGCAAGCGCATCGGGCATCTCCTTGACGGAAGGAACGGTACCCAGCAGCTCATCCCGGTGGGGATCGATCGTCGAATAGACCTTGATCGTCGCACCGCGGTCTTTCCACGCGTTGTAGATCGGCGTCCAAGCACCCTCCAGCGTATGCTCGATCAGGAAATGCGAGTCGATCAGGATCGTGGCGTTGTCGGCCACATTGAAACCCTGATTGGCATTGTTCCAGACCATCGCCATCTCTCCGACCTTCGACGGAGTATCCGCATACTTTCCTGTCTGGTTGCGGCGGATATCGAGATACGTCACAGCCGAATTAGGTGCGTTAATTCCGCCTCCGGTCTCATAATTGCTGATCTCCAGCCACTTGAGCCAGTCGCAGTTGTGTACGTCCACATGGGTCAGTTTGGGGCTGTCGTAGCAGCGAATACGGTAGGCATAAGGAGGACCGACAAACTTCTCAAGGCTGGCGGCGCGCTCGAAATAGAGCTCGATTCCCTTGGCCTCCCACTTCGAAAGATCGACCTCCTTGATGTTGGGCATCCCCCAGCAGGCTACGCCGCCCGTCAAGCTCTTGAAGAGCTCGATACCTTCCAGCGAAACAGCGGCACAATCGGCCAGATCGAGCGCAAAAGAGCCGCCTGCATTAGTCATCGCAGCAGCAGCATTGACATCGAGCAGCCCCAGCGATGAAAATTTCACTTTCGGATTCCGGTCGGTATTGGCCAGCACGCTGCGCAGGGCGACATCGGGAATGTACCCCTCTTCAACGCTCGGAAGCGTGAAGGTGATATCGCCCGAAATCGCGATTTTGTCATAACCCGGGCGGTCGAGATAGACCTTCACCGTCTTGTCGAGATAAGCGGCACCGACGTTCACGCCGAATGAAATACGGGTGGCTTTTATCGTCAGCACATCTTTCGGGACCCGATCATAGACGGTTGTGCCATCCTTGTCGTAAGCGATATAGACATAATCCTGAACATCATCGAATCCCGAGCCCGTGATTACGATCGCATCGGCGATACCGGCTTTTATAACACCCTTTACTTCGTTGGTAATTTCAATGGGGTTGGGGGGGGGTGGCGGAGTTTCCGTATCTTTTTTATCGTCGCCGCAGGCGGCAAACATCGTCCCGGCCAGCAGGGAAAGGGCGAAAAATTTAAATGCAGATTTCATTTCAGGTAATTGTTTTACAGGTTTTACTATCCGGTTGTTTATCCAAAGCCGGTACGGTGCTTCCCCGAAAGGAAGTCACCGCACCGGTTTGAAAAGAGGAATCACTCGGTCACGTCAGGCGTCCATGCATTGTCCACTCCGCAGGCTCCGAGGGCATCGGCGGCGTCCTTATACATCGGGACCGTACCCAGTTTTTTGGAGTTGTCCTTCGACGAGTAAACCTCGATCGTCGCACCGCGTTTCCATGCATCGTAGATCGTCATGTAGCCATAGGTCTTGCCGTCGTAGCCGCCGTCCGAATTATACGAATACTTGTCGAGCAGGAACTGATAATCGACCAGAATCCGGGCGTTGTCCGCCACTCCGAACCAGCTTTTTCCGACAAAAGGAACCCAAGCGCTTTCCGCGGACGGATTGTCGTCCTTCGAGTTGGGATAGCCTTTCCAGCCCAGATCCGGCGCATCCTCGACGGGACCGCCCATCTCCTTAGCCGAACGGTCCTTGCGGATATCGAGGTAAGTCAGGTTATCGTAGATATAATCCGCTTCCTTATTCGCATACACCTGAGCATTGTACAGCCACTTCGAGCGGGACAGGTCGCAGTACTCCAGCTCGGGGGCTCCGGTAAGGTGCAGCGCATAGAGACCGGGACCTCCGATAAACTTCTTCAGCTTCGGCAGACCGCCTCCGGCATCGTTCGCAAAGAACGCAAAGTAACCGACCGACGGAGCAGCCTCCCATTTCGAAAGGTCCATCACCTCGATCTCCGGCATCAGCCAAGCGGCGATCGTCCCCTGAAGGCTTTTGAAAAGCTCAATGCCCTCCAGCGACTTGGCCTTGCAATTATAGAGGTTCAGGGCGTAGCCGCCTGCGACGCAACCCGTTTTCAACTGCGCGGCAGCAGCCACATCGAGCAGGCCGTAGGAATTGAAAAGTTTCGCAATCTCGGGATTTCCCTCGTCCTTCCCGGGATTGGTAAGCGTCGCACGGAACTCGGGATCGGGAATGTATCCCTCGGCAACGGTCGGCATCGTGAAGGTCAGATCGTTCGTGAGCTCCATTTTTGTCGCTGCCCGGTCGAGATAAACTTTGAAGGTCTCGCCGAGATACCCGGCGGTGATGGGCACTCCGAACGAAATACGTCCCGACTTGATCGTCAGCACATCGTCCGTGATGCGTACATATTCGGTCTTGCCGTCCTTCTCATAACCGATATAAACCCAGTCCTGAGCCGGATCGAAACCCGTGCCGACGATCTCGATCGCATCGGCAAAGCCGGCTTTCACGGACCCGCTCAATTTATTCTCGACGGTTACGCCATCAATCCCGGTGGGGGGGGGTGGCTCGACGATGGTCGACCCTTCGTCGTCACCGCCGCAGGCTGTGGACATCGTACCGACCAACAGCGCCATTGCGAAATAATCAAAAATTCGTTTCATCGTTTCTAAAAATTGGAGTGACACCCTTAAATTAAAATGCTATTCGGTCTCTGAAGGAGTCCATCCGTTGGCTCCCGTCAGCGTCAGCGCACCGTTATCGTCCTTATACATCGGAACGGTACCCAGCTTCTTGGTGATATCCTTCGACGAATAGACATCGATCGTCGCACCGCGCGTCCAAGCACTGTAGATGCAGTTGTAGCCCGAACCGTCGACACCCGTTCCGCCCCACTTGTCGAGCAGGAACTGATAGTCTACCAATACATGGCTGTTGTCGGCGATCCGGAACCATGCACCGGCCAGCAGCGGGCACCATTCGGTATCAGTATGGCAATAGCCTTTCCAACCTTCGCCGCCCTCACTGGGTCCGCCCATTTCAGTACCGGTACGCAGTTTACGGATATCGAGATAGTTCACATTCGATTCACCGTTAGCGGAACTGAACAACTGGAAATTGTACTGCCAACGGGAGAGGTGCATGTCGACTTTGGTCAGTTTCTCGCAGTCATAGCAATCCAGACGACCGATCGAAGGACCTCCGATCACCTCTTCCAGAGCAGTGGCACGCTCCATATTGATAAAGATCGGACCCGAACTCTTCCACTTCGAGAAATCGGCCACTTTCAAGGACGGAACATCGTTTCCGGTCAATCGGGTTGCCCCCGTAAACAGTTCGATGCCTTCGAGCGAAGTAGCCGAGCTGGCATAGATATTTACCGTCTTAACTGTGGCCGCCTTGGCGACATCGAGCAGACCGTATGCGGTGAACATGGCAGCGATCTCCTTATTTCCCTGCTGATCGTGCGTCGACCGCAGCGTAGCCCGGAAATAAGGATCGGGAATGTACCCCTCGGCAACGGTAGGCATCGTGAAGGTCAGGTCGTTCGTAAGCGCCATCTTCGTCGTCTCACGGTCGAGGTACACCTTGAAAGTCTTGTCGAGGAATGCGGCATCGATGCTCACGCCGAACGAGATACGGCTCGACTTGATCGTCAGCACATCGTCCGTGATACGCACATATTCGGTCTTGCCATCCTTCTCATAACCGATGTAAACCCAGTCCTGAGCCGGATCGAAGCCCGAGCCCATGATCTCGATCGCATCGGCGAAACCGGCCTTCACCGATCCGCTCAGCATGTTGTCGACGGTTACGCCGGGAATAACGTCACCGGGTTTGGGACCGGGTCCCGGTTCGTCACCTTTGTCATCACCGCCGCAGGCGGTGAACATTGCGCCGGCCATCAGTGCCATCGCAAGAAGTTTCAGTGTTTTTTTCATAATCATTGCTTTTTTGGTTGAGGTTATTTCAGTTCCTGTCACTTTAGTTCCATCCGTCGTTCTGCCAGTTCTCGCCGGTCAGACTGAGCATCTTGCGCACCTCGTCCAGACTGATCGGATACTTGAGGTACTTGGAGGTATAGCTCTGACGGTCAAACGAGAAGCGGGAGTAGACCTTTTGGCCGTCCGACAGCTCGATACGCATGCCCGTCACCCGTTTGTCGGTCTTCGAAAGATCGCCGTCGGGCTTCGTCCAGCGGCGCACGTCGAAAAAGCGGTGCTCCTCGAAAGCCAGCTCCACGCGGCGCTCGTTGCACAAGCGCAGCCAGAAAGCATCGCCGTTGTCTGTCACACCCGGCATTCCGACGCGGGCGCGCACGGCATTGACCGCATCACGGGCGCTCATTGCCACGCCGTAGGTCACGGTAGAGGTCGTTTCGTTGCCCTCGTCGTCCGTCACGGTCTCCTCCACATCGGTGGCCGGAGCCTGCTGGTCGGCATTGCCGTAGGCCCGGTAGGCCGCCTCGGCGAAATTGAGGTAGAGTTCCGCCAAGCGGTACATGCGGATGTAACCGTCCTTGTTGCCGCCGCTGGTGCTCGACTGCGCATTGCTGAACTTGCGCAGGTAGTAACCCGTGCAGGTGTTACGCCGGCTGGAAGGCGACAGCGACAGCCCGCAGTTGCCGCCGACATAGGTTTCGACCCCGTATTCGCCGTTTTCGAGTTTCACCTTCACGCCGTCGTAATAGATGGTCGAATAGAAGCGCGGGTCGCGGTTCAGGTACATCTTGTCCGAGCAGTCCACATACCCGAAATCCCGGGCTTTCTGCGAAATATTCGGCGTACCGTCGGCATTGTAGGGATTCGCCAGATCGAGCAGCGGAGTCGATTCGGAGCCGTCGGCGTTCAGGACCTCGTAGGCGTCCACCATCTCCTGCGTGGGGCAGGCTCCGGCCGACACCTGACCGTCGTCGATCGGCATGCCCGCATACTGCCACACGAGGCTCTGCTTCTGACTGCCGTAATTGGTAGGCTGGTAGAGCGTTTCGGTGTCCCAGCCGCCGGAACCGGGATACGGGGCGAGAAAATACTTGTCATAGGCGGCCAGACCCGTGCTGGACTCGTCGGGGAATGCCGTAGCGTCGCCGACAAGCGCCAAACCGTGGCCGGTGCTGAGATCGAGCGCCTGCTTGGTGATCTCGGCGGCACGCGCCCAAGTATATTTCTCGGTCCCGGCATAGTCATCGGCCCACAGCGGACTGGCCGCATAAAGCACGGCCTGCGACTTGACAGCCCAGATGGCTGCACGGCTCAACTCGGGATTCGAGTAGCTCAGCAATCGCTGCGACCACTGCAATGCGTCATCAGCGGCAAGCGCCTTGTCGCACGATTCGATGATGAAATCGACGCACTGGGCGAAGCTGGCCCGCTTGTCCTTCGAGTAGTCGTGGTCCCGCTCAAGCGCCTCGCGAATGATCGGAACCCCGCCCCAGCGCTTGATAAGCTGAAGATAACAGTAGGCCCGCAGGGCATAGGCCTGCGCGATCATCTGATTCCGCTGGGTGTCCTCATAGTCGGTTTCGAGCGTGGGGTCTTCCAAGTATTTCAGGGCCTCATTGCAACTGAAAACGCAGTTGAACAGCCCCGACCAACGCTCCGTGCCCGAATTTTCATTGTTCCACCACAACGGCATGCCCGCAGCGGAAACCCTCCCCCGGTACCAGTCATAAACAGCCGACGACTGGGTAACCTCTTGCGCCTCGTCGCAATAGGCGGCCATCATGTAGCCGCTGGCGGTGAATCCCGCCGCAGGACCCGTCTCGACAGGCACATAGAACGACGACTTCAGGTGCTCATAGGCACGCGCCAGCAGTTCGTAAATGCTGCGCATATCTCCGGCACGGTCGTCGAGCTCGCTGTCCATTTCTTTCTGGCAGCCGGCGTTACCCAAGAGCAGGGCCGCCGCAGAGAGAGTCAGTAAAAGGATATATTTCATTCTTTTCATAACGATTCGCTGTTATCGGATTAAAAATCGAGTTTCACGCCCAGATTGATCACGCGCATCGGCGGCAGTTGGGTCATGCTGCCCGTTTCGGGGTCGATCACCTTCGAATCGAGAGCAGACGACGTGAACAGGTTCTGTCCGCTGAGTACGATCTTCAGCCGCTTGATGCCCGCGTTGCGCATCAGACGCGCCGGAAGCGTGTAGGAAAGCGAAGCGTTCTTCAGCCGCCAGAACGAACGGTTGACAATATTGAAATCACTGCTGTTATTACTGATCGACGCGCTGTTGTAGCTCAGGGCCGGATGTTTGATCTCCGCACCGGAAGCATAACGCTCGGGCGTCCACGCCGCCTTGTGCAGGTCGTTGAAAATACCGTTGGCATCGCGCTCCGTCTGGTAGCTGACCCCGCCGTAATAGCCCGTCACACCCTGAAACATCAGGTCCAGTTCGAGCCCTTTCCAACTGAAACCCGCACGGATGGTCGTGAAATCGGTCGGAAGGCTACCTTTGCCGATGGGCGACAGGTCCTTCTCGTTGACAAGGCCGTCACCGTTCACATCCCGGAAGATGAGGTCGCCCTTACGCGGCGTTCCGATCTCGGAATACATCGCCGTATACTTCGCCAACTCCTCGTCGGTCGAAATGTAGCCGCTGCCGTTGCTGCGGTCGACCAGATAGCCGAACTGCTGCCCCAGCGGATAGCCGTCCACCCGGTGGGAATAGGCATAGCCCTTATATCCGTCGCCGTCGCCGGGATAAGGCATCTCCCCGGTGTAGATGACCTCGTTCTTCGCATGCGAGTAATTCACGCCGGCGTGGATGCCCCATCCCCGGCCGAGCTCCGTCGCATAGGAGACGCCCAGCTCGATGCCGCTGTTCTTCATCCTGCCCTCGTTGACCTTGCGGTAGTTGCTCACATAGATGCCCTGATAAGCGGGAATCCGGCTGCCCTCCTCGATCAGCATATTGTCGGTACGACGGCTGAAATAGTCGAACGTCAGGTTCAGTTTGTTCCAGAGTCCCAGATCAAGACCGTAGTTCTGGGTCTTATGGATCTCCGGCTTGAGGTCAGGATTACCCAGCAGGCGGACATCGCCGTTCTTCTTGATATAGTCCATGTACATGTAGCGGTAGTAGCCCACCTCGAAGTCATCGAGGGCGACCTCTCCGTAAGAAGCACGAACCTTCAGCAGGCTCAGCCACTTCACATCGCGCAGGAACGACTCGTTCGAAGCGACCCACGCCGCCGAAAAAGCGGGAACGAACGTGTAGCGGTTGCTGCGGGCGAAAATATCGGAAGCCGTCAGGCCGAACGTCGCACCGACCACATAACGGTCGTCGTAGTTGTACGAGAGGTTCAGACCCGTATTGTGGTCATCGTGCGGAAGCCCCACGGCGGGAAAATCCGCATTCACATCATCCAACTGCTCATTGGTATAATATGTATAGAGATGAGCCTCCGCATTGTGCCTGCCGAAAGAGCGTTTGTAGTCCAACTGGGCGATATAGCTGATGGCGTACTGGAACACGCCGCTCGCACCGCCTGCCAGATTGGTGTCCAGATTGGAGCCCAACTGCACGAAATCGCCCTGCGTATAGTCGTAGTAATAGCGGCTGAAATCCTGCGTCATGTAGTTGTGACGGTCGTTGCTCGACTGGAAAGCCAATTTGCCCGTCACGCTCAGGCCGCGCGTCACGAAATCCAGATCGACCGTAACGCCTGCGTACGTCGAAGCGTACATGCCCGTATATTTGGTGTAACCCGAGCGGTTCAGGATACCGTAGGTCGGCGTGGAGACCGTCTCCATCGTCGTCACGCGGCCGTCTTCGGTCGTGGGTCCGACCATCGTCGGCGGCAGCGAGAAGATCGTTTCGTAAATTCCGCTGTTGGTATAATTGTTCCCCGCAAGCCGGTCGTTGCGCACGTTACCCGCCACACCGGCGAAAGCGCGGACGTGTTTGGAGATGTCCACGTCGATCTTCGCGCGGAAGTTCACCCAGAAGCGGCGGGGTGCGGCCACATATTCGTCGGTCTCCTGTTTCAGGAGCGAAGTCTGGTTCATGAAGTTGATGTTCGACCAGACGCGCGTCCGCTCGCTGCCGCCGCTGAGACTGATACCTACCCGTTCCATCGTGCCGAAATTGCGCACGAAGTCGTCGTAATAGTTATTGTCGGGATAGAGCGGATCGTTGCCCGACCTGATCCGGGCGACCTGATCGTCGGAGAAGGGAGCTGCTCCCAGCGAGCCGTCGTTCGCCCACGCCTGATTGCGCAGCGTCGCATATTCGTAGGAAGAGGTCGTCTCGGGCTTGCGGGCGATCTGCTGCAGGGAGAAATCGGCCGTGACCCGCACGTCGAACGCTCCGGGAAGTCCCGACTTGGTGTTGATGACGACCACGCCGTTGGCGCCCTTCAGTCCATAGATGGCCGTGGCGGCAGCATCTTTCAGCACCACGATGTTCTCGATCTCGGCAGCCGTCAGGAATTCGTAGTTGTAATCCTGCATGACGATGCCGTCCACGACGAACAGCGGCTGCGTCCCCTGATTCGAAGAGATGCCCCGGACATATTTATACACGCCGGCATTTCCCGGGTCGGAAGAGTATTCGAGCGTTCCCAACCCCAGTATCTGACCTTCGAGCATCTGGCTGAGGCTCGCATTGGGTACGTCCTCGAGCTGCCGGCCCTGAATGGCCGAAATCGCCTCGCTGAGCGTCCCCCGGCGGCGGATCACGCCGTAGCCGTAGTCCAGCAGATCATCCTTGTGTGATTCGTCCGTGCGCATCGTCACCTTCATATCGGGCGACACGGGAGCCGAAACGGTGCCGTAACCCACCGTGCGGAAACAAAGGTTCGGAACATCCGTCTTCAGTTCGAAACGGCCGTACAAATCCGTCGTACCGAGCATTTTTCCGGCGGCATCGGTAATTACGGCCTGATAGACCGGCTCTCCGGCAGCATCCGTGACGATGCCCTTGACAACCTGCTGCGACAAGGCCCCGGCATCCTGCGCCTTCAGGAAGCCGCACGGAAAGGCGACGAGGAGTGCGAGCAATATAGCTGTATATTTGATTTTCATTCTCATAATCGTTTCCTGTTAAAGATTACCACCCGGAATTCTGCCAGCGTGTATTCGTCAGCGAATAGAGGTTATTCGCCTCGTTCTCGGGAATCGGAAGCAGAACGTCGCGCGCCTGCGTACTGGCGTTTTTCAGATCACCCACCCGGCGCTCATAAGTGTAAGTATCGTCAGGATTTTTCGTGATCCACATGGCAGTAAGGCTCTCGCACGGTATCTTGAAGTATTTCTGATACAGTTGCGAGCCATTGAAAGCTTCGGCCCAGCGGCGGACGTCGAAATAGCGGCACTCCTCGTAACAGAGTTCCACCATGCGCTCATGCCTTACGCGCAGAATCATCTCCGCCTGCGTCAGGTTGTCCGGCAGAGCCGGCATGCCCACACGGTTGCGGATGGCATCCACCTGCGCCTTGGCAACATCCAACTCCCCGGCCTCGGCAGCGGCTTCGGCCAGATTGAGCTTGATCTCCGCCAGCCGGAAGAATTTCCAAGGAGCCGCATCGGCCTTGTTGTCGGTCGCATCGACATCCGGAGCAATGTATTTCCGGTAATAGTACCCGGTACGCGTGAAACGGTTTTCGCTGGTATCGTCGCTGATGCCGTTTTCACCGCCTACGAAAGTCTCCACGGTACGGAGCACCCCGCCCCACAGAATCTGGTCTCCGTTGCGGATGATGCAAGCCTCCATACGCGGATCACGGGGAGCCGCATAGGGATCGTCCGCCTTATACCCCAAATCCAGCGCCTTCTGGTTGTAGTTGGGTGCTTTGGCGGATGTATAGGGATCGGAAAGATCGAGCAGCGGCTCGGCCACGGTTCCGTCGGCGCTGAGCACCTCATAGGCATCGACCATCTCCTGTGTCGGCACGACACCGGCACGGGTCGTATTATTGGGCCAGTTCAGGGCGCCGATATAGTTGTGGTCGACATAATTCTGCCGACTGACGCCCTGATAGATCGTCTCCCGGTCATCGGCCGAGGTCAGCGAGATCGAAGTGAACAGCTCCTTGTAGGCGGCAGCCTTCCCCGTATAAAGTCGAGGGTTGGAAACCGAAGTTTTCAGGGCGTACCCGTTCGACTCGAGCGCCGTCACGGCCTGTTGGTTCACTTCGAAAGCGGTCTTCCAGTGCGACAACTTCTGGTCGGCGGAATAATCCTCGCTGTGTACCGGGCTGGCTGCGAACAGATAAGCCTTCGACTTGATGCACCAAGCCAGCGCCTTGGTCATACGCTTGCCGTCGGACGGATTGTCGATCCGCCACGGCAGCTCGTTCGTATTGATGGCGGCCGTACACTCGGCGTCGATCAGTTCGGCCAGCTCCCAGACGGAACGCTTTTTCAGCGTCGAATAGTCGTAACCGTCGGGATAACCGTTAGGCTCGTATGCGAAAGCCCCGAACCATTTGAGCATCTCCAGCATGTAGTAGGCGCGCAGCGTATGCGCTTCGGCCCGCCAGCGGGCGCGCTCGCTTTCGGAATTGACACCCGCCTTGTCGATATACTGCAAAAAGGTCGTGCAATAGCGGAGTTGCAGCATGTAGATGCTATAATAGTCCTCCGCGGGAGCATCGGTCTTGTAGTCGCGTATCGGGTGCGAGGAGGCCGTACCGCCGCTCGTGTACATCTTGGCGGGAATGGCGTCGTTGATCGTTCCCGAAACCAGATACCCTTCGTCCGACAGCGCCGTCGGGGCGTTGCAAACCCAATAATAAGAGGTGCCTTTCGTCGGAAGGTAGATGTAGCAGGTGTTCAGGTAAGCGGCCGTTTTGTCGTGGTCGGCAAAAATCTGGTCGAGCGTTTCGCGGCCGTCCGGCGTAGTGTCGAGGAGCGAACAACTCTGACCTGCAAAAGCCGCCAGCAGCACAGCACCGACATATCGTATGATTTTCATAATTGCTGAAATTTTGAGGTTTTAGAGTTTGAGCTGTACGGAGAAACTGATATTGCGCGTCAGCGGATACTGGTTCTCGTTGTCCTGCTCGGGGTCTATGCTCTGCGCCTTCATGTTGTTGGTGCTCCAAAGATTCTGTCCCGAGATGGCAAGGCGGATTCCGCCGATGCCCATCCGCTTCATCCACTTCTGCGGAAGCGAATAGCCGATCTCCAGATTCTTCAGGCGGACGTAGGACATATCGCTGACCACATAGTCGTTGCGGTCGTTCACACCGTTGCCGGCCAGCGTATAGCCGGACCGGAGCGCCTGATAGGTAATTTTCTCGCCGCGCTCGAAACGCTCCTTGGTCCATGCGTGGGTTTCCCACTCGCCGGTCAGGTGACCGTTGCCGAACATACCCAGAACATATACGCCCTGCTTATGCCCCACACCCTGCCACTGCATGCTGAAATCGAGGTTCTTCCACGACAGCGACATCGATGCGCCATAGGTAATTTCGGGAGTTCCGGAGGGATATCCGTAAGGGATCTGGTCCTTGTTGTCGATCTGTCCGTCCCCGTTCTGGTCGACGAATTTCCACTGACCGAGGAAAGCGTTGACAAAACCGCCCTGCTTATACATGGCATCGTATTTCGCCATGTCCTCATCGGTATTGATATAGCCGTTGCCGGCCCCGTCCTCGTAGTCGACCTGCAGCACCCAAGTCTGACCGATCGGGAAACCGGTCTGACGATAAGGGTAGAGATAACCGCCGCGGCCCGTCTGCAAACGCACCTCATCGGCTTCGAGCACCTTATTGCGGGCGAAGTTGTAGTTACCCGACACGGTAATGAACCAATCCTTGCCGAGGGCCTTCTGCCACCCGAGCACCATCTCATAGCCGTGATTCTCGACCTTGCCCATGTTTACGCGGGGCAGCACGGAGGAGGGAAGGCCCTGAACCTGAGGCACCGTCGAACGGGCGACGAGAATGTCGTCACGCATCTCCCTGAAATAGTCGAAGTTGAACGAGAACCCATTCAGGAAGTTGATATCGAGACCGTAGTTCTGCTGCCGCGCCTTCTCCCATTTCAGGTTGAGATTGCCCAGCATCGAGGTGGCGACGTAGTTGCCGCGGCCCAGCGATGAAATAACGGTGCCGTTGTTCACATAGCCCTGATTATAAGCAACACGCACGTCGTCCAGATAGAGGAACCGGCTCTCGCCCAAACGGTCGTTACCCACGATACCGTATGACGCGCGAATCTTGAGGAAATCGATCCATTTGCGGTCGATATTGTCCTTGAAGAACTTCTCTTCGCTCAGCGTCCAGCCCACGGAGACTGCGGGGAAAACGCCCCATCGGTTCTCCTTGGCGAACTGTTCCGAACCATTGATACCTACGTTGACCTCGGCCGTATAGCGATTGTCATAGGTATAGGTCGCACGGGCCGACATGTAGAGCATGTTATAGGGCAGGTAAAGCGAAGCCGGCGAGTTGCTGACCGAGTTGTCCAACTGACCGAGCAGCATGAAATGCACATCGTGCTTTTCATTGAACAACTGATCGTAATTGAGCGAAAGCTGTGTGTTGAATTTGTAGTAGGAACTCTGTCCGCGGCCTCCTTGCAAGAAATTCAACCCCTCGGTATCGGCATGAATGCCGTCGAACGCAACGTCGGTATGGTCCCACGTCCAATAGGACGGATCGTCGGCACTCTTGCCCTGATAGAAGCCATAGCGGTTATACGCCTGCGTCGCCTTGGTAAAGCCCGAGGCATAGAGGTCGTAGGAGAACATCGCGCGGAACTTCAGACCCTTCACCAGTTTCTTCATATCCCAGTCGAGCGAGGCGCTGGTATTGACCGTGGTCTTCATCTGTCGGATGTAACCGCCCTTGTTCATACGCGGATAGAGCTGATAGCCCGAGCCGTCCTGCACCCAGCCGCCCTCGGGCAGCGGATCGCCGTTCTTGTCGACGGCGCCTGCGGGAAGCGACGGACCGGGAGCCGTCGGCGGCACACGGTTCAGACCGCCCAGAATATAGGTGGTACCGGCGGCATCGAAATTAAGATCGTTCGAGGTATCGAGACCGTCGCCCCAGACGATTCGGTTGACCTTGTTGAGATAAGAAGCGATATTGAGGCTGAATTTCAGGTCGTCCGTGATCTTGTAATCCACGTTCGCACGCACGCTCACGCGCTTGAGCCAGAAACTCGGGTCATAACCGCGCGTCGACTCGGGCAGGAACTTGAAAACACTGCCCTGATCGATATAAGAGGCATTCATGAAATATTGGAGGCGATCGGTACCGCCCGAAACGTTGGCGTTGATCTTCCACTGCGAACCCATCTGCGTATATTCGTCATAGGGGTCGCGGTTGGGGAAGAACGTGGGATCGGCCCCGCTCTTGAACTGCTGGATCTGCCACTCGTTGTACACGGGAGACTTGCCGTCGTTGGCGGCTCGCTCGTTCAGCAGGGCGGCATAGTCCCATGAATCCATTTTCATGGCGCCGCGCCAGAGAATCTGCTGGAAACCGTAGTCGGCCGTAATGGTTACGGCGGCCTTACCGACGCTGCCCCGGCGCGTAGTGACGTAGATCACACCGTTGGCGCCGCGTACACCGAACACGCCCGTAGCGGCCGCATCCTTGAGGATGGTCACGTTCTCGACCTCGTTGGCATCGAGCGAACTGAGGTCGTCACGGGGCACGCCGTCGATCAGGATCAGCGGCGAAGAGTCGCCGGTGGTGCTGACGCCGCGCAGTTTCATATTGACCTTCTCGGCTCCGGGCTGTCCCGACGTCTGCGTCACGGTCAGACCCGGCAGGCGACCGGCCAGCGCCGTGGAAAAGTTGGAAACGGGAGCGCGTTTCAAATCGGTATTGCCGACCGAAGCGACCGAACCGGTCACGGAGACCTTTTTCTGGGTACCGTAGGCGACCACGACCACTTCGTCGATCACCTTGCGGTCGGGTTCGAGTTTTACGGTGAAATTAGTGCGGGAACCTAAGTCGAGCTTGACGGTTTTGTACCCCAAATACATGACGGACACCGTTTTGTGGAGGGGGGGGGAAACGGTGAGCTTGAATGAGCCGTCCAACCCGGAGTTGGTTCCGATAGTGGTGCCGTCAACGATGACGTTGGCTCCCACGACAGGCATGTCGTTTTCGTCGAGCACCTTGCCGGTAATCTCATGCGATTGGGCAAACAGACTGCCCGGCACACACAGCGCGATCATCCACGCGCCGACCGCGAGCCACCTGACCACTCCGGCACAGAATTGCTGACACGGTAGTTTAAAATGATTCATAGGCGTTAATTTGTAGTTTCTTGTATCAGTTTATTCAGGACCGCCCGGAGGCGGTTCCGTTTGGGTATTTCCGAATCTTACGCCCGCATCGGGCTTCCTGCGCTCGTTTTCCAGTCCCGGAGCATTATGCAATCTTCAATTTACTTAAACGATTAAGTAAACAGGGCTTAAAAAAGATGAACCGGCAAATTTACGGTCTGCCATGGGGATTCATCTCCAGCCGAACATCCGAAACACTGCGTCGAAACTGGTTCAGCACTTGTGCTTCAATAAAACAACACACAATATAACAGCCAATTACAAACTCTGAAACTGTTACCCCCGTCTGCACCATACCGCGTTCGTTTCACTCCGACACATCTCACTCACGCCTCACGCGGCAACGGTTTTCAACTTAATTGATCAAGCAATCGACAGTCAAAAAACCGTTTCTCCAACACAAATATAAGTAAAAATTCGAAACGCCTACCGATTTTGCAAGAAAAAAACAGAAAAAAATCGACTTTTAATTATACCTATATATATTATCAGCGTTAATAAACTAACCGGTTAATTAATAAAATATTTTCAAATATTCCCGGCACTAAAGAGCCACAACCACCGTAAGATAGGCCATTGGCCATGAACCGGCGAGCTGCGAAAAAAAATGTGCGGATTTTCTATAAAAACAGGGTAATAAATTTTGATATTCAAAAAAAAGAGGTAATTTTACATTCGAATTTTAACGGTTAAGTAGATGTTTAGGTTGTTGTAACGGCATTTATACGGCCACGAAAAGACCCCGGGAGGGACCTTTTCGTGGTCCGGGGCCGTCCTGAAAGCGGAAAAACGACTTTCAGCGCATAATAACAAGCCTTAATCGAGTAAAGAAAATACTAACCAAGAAAAGGACAATCCGATATGAACACGACATTTACCAAACTGACCGCCGCCCTTGCGCTGCTTTTCGCCGCAGGAAGTCTGACGGCCGGCGAGAAAAGTTCGCTCGACGGCAAATGGAGACTCGACTACTGGCCTCAGGGAGACACCCCGATCGTATCGCCTGCCGATGCCCGGCAGGTCGAGATGAAAACCATCGACGCCACCGTTCCGGGAAACGTGGAGCTGGACCTGCTGGCCGCGGGGCTGATCGAACAGCTCGAGATCGGCAGCAACGTCTACGACCTGCGCCCGTGGGAGGGTTACCAGTGGCGTTACAGCCGCACGTTCACCACGCCCGAACATGCCGACGGCGACCATATCCAACTCAATTTCAACGGCATCGACTGTTATGCCGACGTCTGGGTCAACGGCCGGCAGGTCGGATCGGCCGACAACATGCTCATCGAGCATCGTTTCGACATCACCAAGGCGCTGAAACCCGTCGGCGAAGAGAACACGCTGGAGGTTTACATCCGTTCGTCGGTAATCGAAGGCCGCAAGTACATCCCGCCCACGATCAGCTTCAATTTCGCACAGGTCGAGTCGGTCTACTCGCGCCGTGCACCCCACACCTACGGCTGGGACATCATGCCGCGGCTGGTGAGCGCCGGATTGTGGCGCGGCGTGGAACTGGAGGTGCTGAAACCCGTACATCTGCGTGACGTACATTGGTTTACGACCTCCGTCGACGTTCCCAACAAGCAGGCCATGGTCTTTTTAGACTATACGATCACACTGCCCACGGCCCTGCAGGACGGCAAGATCACGACGGAATTTTCGCTGAGCCGCAACGGCAAGCAGGTGACCATGTACCGCGCCAAGGTGACGTCGCATGCGGCGCGTCATCTGCTCGGGCTGCAGGACGTCGATTTCTGGTGGCCCCGCGGTTACGGTGAACCGGCGCTCTACGATGCCGAGGTGAAACTGATGGACGAGGCGGGCAACACGCTCGACATCGACCGCCGCCGCATCGGTATCCGCACCGTGAAACTCGACCTCACGCCCACCCACACGCCCGAAAATCCGGGTCGCTTCTGCTTCATCGTCAACGGCGAGAAGATTTTCGCCCGCGGCAGCAACTGGACTCCGATGGATGCCCTCCACAGCCGCGACACGCAATGGCTGGAACGCACGTTCGATTTGGTTACCGACCTGAACTGCAACATGATCCGCTGCTGGGGCGGCAACGTCTACGAGGATCACCTCTTCTTTGCGGAATGCGACCGCATGGGGTTGATGGTATGGCAGGATTTCGCTATGGCCTGCGGATTATATCCGCAGGACCAAGCCTTCGCCGAAGCGCTGCGAG
>ERZ827528.2252-NODE-2252-length-18078-cov-10.228430_pt1 | contig 18078 bp, 15 predicted proteins | sample MGYA00519768_ERZ827528 | MGnify/ENA primary metagenome ERZ827528 (study PRJEB31778, sample SAMEA3449343) | human gut metagenome | biome: human gut; feature: human-associated habitat; material: faeces | place: United Kingdom | collected 2010/2012 ...
CCAGCCCTGGAAAACCAGCAGCAGCATGCCCCAGAAGAACCAGAAGAGGTTGACCATCAGCAGCGCCTTGAGAAACTGTTTCCAGTCCATCTCCTGCGCGGGGTCGATACCGCACACGCGGTAGACGAACCGTTCGACAGGAGCCATGAAGTCGAGCCACGTGCGCTCACCTCGGTATACTTTGGCAATGTAGCGTCCCAGCGGATAGCAAAGCACCACCAGAGCCACCCATTGCAGGATAACGCCTAAAATTTCGGTATTCATTTATTTGCGTTTTTTCGGGGTCAGACAATCAGAATCTTTCGGGTTTTACGAGCACGTACATCAGATAGACGAATCCGACGATGCTCAGAATAAGCAGTCCTGTAAACATTTTTCATCAGATTTTTTCAAACCAATCCACACATTTCAAATAAAACCAGTAACACAGCGACCCGAGGGCGCACAGCAACAGGAACAACACAGTTCCATTCATCTTCGTTCTTTTTTTGAGTTAGACAACAATTTTGTAAAACCGCAAAGCATCCGGCACAGCAACAGCATTGCGCCGCAGAATATCAGGATCAGGATCACGATTACCATGTCGATTTCTTCTTTCGGTTTGTGTCCAAAGGAATACGAAGGGAGTGCCAAAACAGGAATTTCGGCACTATGCGACTAATTGTCAAACAGATGCGACTTTGGCATACCTGCCAAAAAGAACGGCCGTCCTATCAAAATGATAAGGCGGCCATCTCAGAATGATATGCCTGGCGCCGGCGTCAGGGCTTCATGCCGTAACTTTCCAGCTTGCGGTAAAGCGTGGCGATGCCGATGCCCAGCAGGCGGGCGGCCTCGGCCTTGTTGCCTTTCGTGTATTCGAGTACCCTGAGGATGTGGTGCCGTTCGAGGGCGTCGAGCGCCATCGAGTCGGGCACGGAGCCGTCGCACGACGCGGCATGGAATTCGGGGGAGAGGCAGCCGACGGTGAGGGCGTTGCCTTCGGCCATGATCAGACTGCGCTCCACGACGTTGCGCAGTTCGCGGACGTTGCCGTGCCAGGCATGGCGTTCCAGTGCGGCGATATATCCCTTGTCGATCGTGTCGATCCGGCGCCCCATCCTGTCGGCGAACTGCGCCGCAAAGAACCGGGCATATTCGGCGATATCGCCCGGCCGTTCGCGCAGCGACGGCAGGTGGATGCGGAAAACAGAAAGTCGGAAGAAGAGGTCTTCGCGGAAATTCCCGGAAACGATCTCCTTTTCGAGGTCGCGGTTCGTGGCGGCGATGATCCGCAGGTCGACCTTGGTCGGGCGGGTCTCGCCGATTTTGATGAACTCGCCGCATTCGAGCACGCGCAGCAGCTTGGCCTGCAGCTCGACGGGCATCTCGCCGATCTCGTCGAGAAAAAGCGTCCCCTTGTCGGCCTCCTCGAACAACCCTTTCTTATCCTTGGTGGCACCCGTGAAGCTGCCGGCACGGTGGCCGAACAATTCGCTTTCGAGCAGTTCCTTGGAGAAAGCCGAACAGTTGACGGCGACGAACGCCCCCTTCGCGCGCGGGCTGGCGTGGTGGATGGCCTGCGCAAAAACCTCCTTGCCGGTTCCGGTTTCACCCGTGAGCAGCACCGAGGTATCCGTGACGGCGACCTTGCGTGCCAGCGCGACCGCACTGCGGAGGGATTCCGACGAACCGATGATGCGGTCGAACGAATGCTCTTCGGAGAGTTTGTCCTCGAGGCGAGCCAGCCGGCGCTGCATCTGCGCTTTCTCGGTGGCACGGCTCAGCAGCGGCAGTATCTTGTTGTTGTCGTCGCCCTTGGTTATGTAATCGAATGCCCCGTTCTTGATGGCCTGCACGCCGTCGGGGATATTGCCGTAGGCCGTCAGCAGGATGACCTCGGCCGAAGGCATGGCCTGCTTGATCCGTCCAACCATCTCGACACCGTTGCCGTCGGGCAGCTTGACGTCGCACAGCACGACATCGGGTTCATAGCGGCGGAGCATCCTGAGCCCCCCGGCACAATCGGCGGCCTCGGCCACCTCGTAACCTTCCAGAGCGATGATGCGGGCCAGCAGCTTGCGCAACTGTTCCTCGTCGTCGATAATAAGAATCTTTGCCATTCGGTTCGTTCATTCTTTTCGGCAAAGGTAACACAATAATTCCACATATCGTTCCGGCAGCCCCATACAACACGGAGCCCCCGCGATGCAGGGGCTCCGTGCGAACCGGCAATACCGGGTCTATTTCACGGAGTTCTTATACCACTCCTTGTGTTTTTCGCCACGGCTCTTCACCCAGTCGGCGAAATAGGGATAGAAGACGTCGATTTTCACCATCTCGTCCGGGATCCGATAATCGGTAACGGGCAGGTCGATGGCAAAAGGATACAACTCGGAAGTCGCATAATAATAGGGCCCGATGGGGTTCCCCGCCTTGTCCAGCGAGCTCTTGTCATCGTTGCGGCCGAAAGGATAGGGGTCGGCCAGCGACGTGGGCGGATAGTTGGTCAGGTGTATTTCCTTGCGGACGGCCCCGGGAACAAACCCTTTGTCGCTCACGCAGATGAACGGGTTGTAGAGCGACTTGCGGGTCACCTTGTCCATCGACAGGCTCCCGTCCAGTTTGATCTCGACGCTAACGGGCCCCCGGGCCACGGCCTGCTCGATGTCGTCGAAGAGTATCACCACGGCTTTATCCTGGTTCTTTTCGAGTCCGGCCGTCGAAGACCCGTTTTCGATCTTCACGCCTTTGACGGCGGTTACGGGAATGTCGAGCTGGTAACCGAAGGCGCTCCGGAGTTTACCGCCGCTGTGCAACGGAGTGACGACATCCCGGATCGCCACGATCCGGTTGTCTTTGTCGACCGTGAAGGTCGTGCTGTACCCGACCACCACGTCATTCATGTCGTAATCGCCCTGGCTCGGCCACAGATCCTCGAAAGCCAGCGTGCCGACCACAGGGTCGCCCGCCACGTCGGGATACTTCTCGTCACCGGGGTCGGTCGTCGGGCGGTCGGGGTCGTAAATGGCATCGGCAGGATCGGAGTCCACATAGAAAAGCACGTCCTTATAGTCGTTGTCGCCGCCATCCTCGAAGCCGAGCACGGTTTTGCCGCTCACTTTGTCGTAAAGGCTGACCATATAGCGGCCGTTCCCCGCATTGAACTCATTGTTCGAATAGCGCGCCGGGTGTTTCGAACCGGTGATATCGAGTTTTCCGGTATAGTCATAAGCCGAAATTTCATACGCATCGGGCAGCATGAACCAGCCCACGGTCGTACCGGCTGGGAAAATGTCGGTAGCCTTGCCTCCCCTGAAACAGGTCAGCCGCAGCTGTTCGCCGAAAAACAGGGGTGCCGTCCAATCGCCGCCGCCCGACCCCAAATCGTCCGGGTCGTCGAAATTGGTCGTAAAAGAAGAGCAGTTGGGGAAGGCCACGTACTTGGGCAGCGCATCGAACTCGGCTTGCGTCCGGGGAGGGTTCTGCGTATCATAATAATAATAACCGATGGCATTGCGCCATGCTGCCAGTTCTGCGGCGAACACCAGCGTCAGATGGGCATCCTTCGTCACATTGAGGTTGACCACCCCGGTCGGCATGGCGTATTTCGAATTGTCGACGCCCGGCATCAGTACGTTCTGAATGCGGTTCATCATCCCCGCAGGTGTCTGTGCGTAATCAGGTGCGATATTCAGGTAGGGTTTCTGACCATACACTGTACCGAGGATGTAGAGCGGTTTGCCTTCCCAAGTCCAGTCGCCGAGCTGCTGCACGTTATAAGGATTGGCCGCATCGGCACGGGTCGCCGCAACCCGGTCGGCAACCGCGGCGCCGGAGACCTTCCCGGCCGCCTTTTCGTAGAACTGCCGCACGTTGCACGAAATACCGCCGGCAGTCACGTCGGCCTCGATACAGGCGGGGAAACCGTAGGATTCGCTATACACGTACACCTTGCCTACGGCAGTCGGGAGGTTGACCACTCCCGAATATTTACCGTCGTTATCGGTATAGGCCCTGAGCAGGGCTTTTACGCCGGGTTTCAGAGTAAACGCACCGTCCACGGCATTCACAGGGTTCTGGGCATAAATTTCAAACAGCGCCTTGCTGCCCCTGCGGGCATAGTCCAGATTAAGAGGAATATCCCGCGTCGTGGCGTAATCGTATTTATTTCCGCCTTGGGCCGTGTCATCCGGGCCGGGAACTTCATCCGGCCGTTCGATACAGCCGGTCGGTAACATGGTGCATACTGCGAGGGCACACAGCAGGCACAGGTATCGTAAATTTTTCATATGAGAAAAAATTGGTTTATCACATCCTTTTCCGACAGCCATCCGCACCTACCGTTCTGCCCTGCGAAAGCAAATTCCGCAGAAGCCCGCATTTCTATCTTGACAAATGTAAAAAAATAAACCCAATTTCGCCAAACTTTGGGCGAAAATCGCATATTATTAGTGAAATACACACCAAAAGCACAACAAATACGGCTACCATTTAAAACATTTCAGCCCTACATTCTACAAAAAAAGAAGCCGGGCTTCCGCCCGGCTTAAAGCTCAGAAATGAATATTCTTCCGATACCGGGACGGGGACATGCCCGTGTACCTGCGGAAAAAGCGGCTCAGGGTAGACTGGTCGGGAAAATTGACACGCGCCACGATCGTCTTCAAGTCCATCGCCGATTCCCGGAGCAGCGCCTTGATCTCGAAAATCGTGAAGCAGACGATCCAGTCCCGTGCCGACTGCCCGCTGATCTCGTTCATCAGGTTGGTCAGGTACTTCGGAGTGATCCCGAGCCTCTCGGCGAAATACGCCACGTCCCTGTTGGGAGAATGTTCCTCGACGACCGTCCGCATGAACCGGAATGCCAGTTCTTCCTTATGGGTATAAGCAGTCTTTTCAGCCTGCGGATCATTGAGATAGATGGTGTAGACGTCCCAATAGAACACCCGCAAAAGTTGCATTACCGACTCACGGCGACAGATGACGGGAGCATTTTCGGCACGGTAAGCCAGCAAGTCGCAGAAATTCAGGAACCGCCCGACATACTCTTCCCGCGGCTCCGAGGCGATATGCGTGCGCATGTAAAAAAAGAAACCGGGCCTGGCCCTCCACAGGGAACTGAGGGTATCGGTAAACATATCGTGCGATATGCGGAAAAACCTGATCCCGAAATCGTCGCTTACCTCCTTGATGGAAATCAACTGCCAGGGAAACAGGGCAAGCACCATCCCGCGCACGATCCGGAAGCGATGGCTGAAAACCTGTACCGTAGCCGTACCCGACAGGCAGATGCCTCCGACCCCTTCCATAAGGTATACCGGACAATCGGATACCGGTAATTCGTCAGACTGTGTGTAGATACCGAACTCCCCGGGCTCGAGCAACCTGAAAAGTTTCGTATCGTCTTCATCTATATTCATTGTTACAAATTTAGATATTTGTCCGTTCTGAAAGCACCTCGCTTTTCACCAATAACATGCAAAAATTGCCGCACATGAAAATTCGTACTTTCATCCGCATTTCTCGGATCACAGCGGGTGAAGCTTCCTTGCCCGAACCTTTTTCCGCACGCAAAAGATCCCGGAAAACTTTGCCGGTTCGGAATTAATGCCTACCTTCGCGCAAAACATCAGATGATATGATGAAACCCGGTTCGAACATGCAACTCAGCAAGAAATCGCTGGCCGAAGAGCTGGCCGGCCGGTTGCAGGGGCAATTCATGTCCGGAAAATTCGAGGTGGGCGAAAAACTACCGCCCGAACCGGAGTTGATGCAGATTTTCGGGGTCGGCCGCTCGACCGTGCGCGAAGCGGTCAGAATCCTGTCCAACATGGGGTTCCTGAAGGTACGGCAAGGTGCCGGGACATTTGTCGAACGCCTCACGCCCCCGGACGAACCGATGGAGCGGCGCCTCGGGCGCGCCGACCTGCACGACCTGGACGAAGTGCGGAAAATACTGGAAGTCGCGATCGCCGAAAAAGCCGCCGAACGGCGAACGGCACACGACGCCGCAGTCCTCGAAAAGCACCTCGCGGAGCGGGGAGCGACCGCAGCTGCCGGGGCATTGCAGGCCTGTATCGAAGCCGACGTCAACTTCCACATCGCCCTGGCCGAGGCCACGCACAACGAAATCCTGTGCGAGCTGTACCGCTCGACGGCCGCCCATCTGAAAAAGAGGTTCAGCAATATATACAGGGACACGGAGTGCCTGCTCGCCACCCAGCCCACGCACGGGCAGTTACTCGGATACATCCTTGCCGGGGACGTGCGGAATGCCCGGGAGGCGATCACGCGGATACTCGAAGAACCATAGCCCGCAGCAATGGAGACGCTTACAAAACCCACGGACACACGCCTGCGGCGCTTCACGGAGACCGGAACGGTCTACCCGATACTGTTCATGATCAGCATCACCCACCTGCTGAACGACATGATGCAGTCGGTGATCCCGGCCGTCTACCCGCTCCTGAAGGAGAAATTCGGCTTCACGTTCGCCCAGATCGGAATCATCACGCTGGTTTTCCAGATGACCTCGTCGCTGCTGCAACCCTTCATCGGACTCTATGCAGACCGCCATCCGCGCCCCTACTCGCTCGCCGCGGGGATGTGCTTCACGCTGCTCGGGCTGTTCACCCTCTCCGTCGCCCCGGGCTTCGTACCCATCCTGCTGGCGGTAGGACTGATCGGCTGCGGCTCTTCGGTCTTCCACCCCGAATCCTCCCGGGTGGCGCAACTCGCTTCGGGAGGCCGGAAAGGACTGGCACAGTCGATATTCCAGGTCGGCGGCAACGCCGGGGGCGCCATGGGGCCGCTGCTGGCCGCGCTGGTCGTCATCCCCTTCGGGCAGGCCTCGATCGGCTGGTTCGCTTTGGCCGCAATCCTCGCCATCCTCATCCTCTCGAGAATCGGGAGGTGGTATAAACTTCGCCTCACCGTCACCGCAAACCGCCCCGCGGCAGCCGCAGCGGCCCCGGCACACCACCTGGGGAAACGCAAAATCCGCCTCGCACTGGGCATCCTGGGCGTACTGGTATTCTCGAAATACTTTTACATCGCCAGCATGACCAACTACTTCACATTCTTCCTGATGGATAAATTCGAAATCTCGGTGCAGGGGGCGCAGTACTGCCTCTTCACATTCCTCGGGGCATCGGCTGTCGGCACGGTCGCCGGCGGGCCGCTGGGCGACCGTTTCGGGCGTAAATACGTGATCTGGGGCTCCATCCTCGGGGCTGCGCCCTTCACCCTGCTGCTGCCCTATGCGAACCTGACCTGCACGATCGTGCTCGCCGTCATCATCGGACTCGTCATCTCCTCGGCATTCTCCGCCATCCTGGTCTACGCCACCGACCTGATGCCCGGCAAGGTCGGGATGGTCGCCGGGATCTTTTTCGGGCTGATGTTCGGCCTCGGCGGCCTCGGCTCGGCCTTCTTCGGCTGGCTGGCCGACAAGACCAGCATCGAATTCATCTTTCGGATCAGCACCCTGCTGCCCCTGTTGGGGATAATCACGGGTTTCCTGCCGAATATCGAAGGCAAAACGACAAACACATAACCGATGAAAGCATGCCAAATGTAATCGTACTACGCCCCCGGGCTGTTGCACGATAGCTTCGAGAGAAGAAGCCCCGGAAGATTCCAACCTTTACTTTAACCGATAACACCATGCAGTACATTTGTAAATACCAGTCGCCCCTCGGCGGGATAACGGTCTCCGCCGACGGCAACAGCCTGACCGGGCTCTGGTTCGACGGGCAAAAATACTTTGCCGCCACACTGCCGGCAGCACACGAAGAGAAGCAGCTCCCCGTATTCGACCAGACACAGCGGTGGCTGGACTGCTACTTCAGCGGGAAAAACCCGGGATTTACACCCCCGCTGCGCCCCGAAGGGTCGCCCTTCCGGCAGGCCGTATGGGAAATATTACTACAAATACCGTACGGGGAAACAATCACCTATAAGGATATTGCGGAAGAAATCTCACGGCAGCAGGGAAAGCAAACCATGTCGGCGCAGGCCATAGGCGGTGCCGTAGGGCACAATCCGATCAGCATTATCATCCCCTGCCACCGGGTCGTGGGCAGCGACGGCAGCCTGACGGGATATGCCGGCGGCATTCCTAAAAAAGTCGGGCTCCTCACCCTCGAACAGGCGAACATGTCCGGACTGTTCATCCCGGAAAAGTAATTCCCCCTGCGGAAGCAAAAGATCCGCCGACGGGTATAAAAGAAAAATCCTCACAACTCGCTGATTCGCTTGTCGCAAGGATTTAATTGTCTGTTTGGAGCGGAAAACGAGACTCTGACCTACGCCTTCCTTATGCTTTGTTCATCAAGCACTTCCCTTTGTTTTGCCGGGTTGTTTTCCCAAAGTGGGACACCGGCGGGGACATTTTTCGAAACCCCTTTCCTTTGGTGTTTTCACCCTTCTGGAAACTGTTTTTCTCGGTTTACTGATACAAATATAGTGTTATTTTGAAATTTTAGTGAAATACCAGTCCGCAATATTTTTATCTGAAAGGTTCCCATTTAGTAGAGCTCCCCATTCTTTTGCCCAGGCAATCCATTTAGTCTTCCGTTCTTGATAATCTTTCATGAACTTATCATACGCTCCAATATCTCTACCTTCACTCTTTAATTTTTTATCTATTTCCTGGTTCATCTTTCTTGCCCTTTCCCAACCCTCCTTGCTACTCCTGCCATCGAGGGTGAAACTTATCAACGATTTTAAGAACATTGTTCTTTGCATGACTTCCTTAGCTGTCAGGCTATTGTTTATGAGATACGTGCTGAACTTTTTAATCTTCTCATCCATATCAAACTCTAGTTCTATGGAATTATCCAAAAGAAAATGAGCCGCCATACCAACAAAATCGCCTTTGATGCTGGCATCTTGTTGATCAAACCATTCTGCAATTACTTTTAAAGGATTCATAATCATTCTTTTTATGTTAGTTATCATATTTATTTATAGCGTGCGTTGTTTGTGATGTTTAACCAACTCCTGCAAGCACTCATCGGTACTCTTAATTACGTTTGCTCTGAGTAGTTTTTTGATCTCGCCAATTTGGTAGTAATACTTCCCGCTTAAGCAGGAGTGTGTGATCTTTCCGTTTGTGTGTAACCGTTGTAACGTACGTTCGCTAATCCTGAGAAACAGGCAGATTTTTTGGCTATCCACCCAACCTTCATCATCACTTTCTGTTGTCACTGGATGCCCCATTGAGCAAATATACTCCAATAACGTATCCAGTTTCTCCATTAGTTGCTTAAAAGCCCTCGACTCGATTGTTACAACCTCCATATCCTTAATAAAATTATGCAAATAGATTTTAATAAGAATAGTCTAATTTGTACAAATAGGGTTAAGGTTATTAAGCACAACTTTGAAAGCTAATTTATTTTGAGGATACTTTCCATCCTTTTTCTTCAAATTTTTTCTTGCTGTAAGCTTTCGGATCCTCTTTACGCGCAATAGCATCTTCAATTTGCCCCTTCAGATTGCTCAGGGTTGAGTTACGAGGCTCATACCTAAGACCATACTTACATATTTCCAAAGCGGTTTTAAAGTCTTTCAGATTATTTCTTACATTTTGCGCGTGATTGTATGCATTGATTGCATTAGAATGATTCTGAGTCGCAGTTAAAGTTCCATCTTTATAATAGGCTTTTTCGAAATGCTCATTCGCTAGATTACCATATTTTATCTTATTGGCACGATCTCTATAAAAATCAATTTTATATGCCTTTGAACTATAAAATTGAGCGATTCCTAAATTCGCTTGATGGTTAGTGTCATTTATTTTTAAAGCTTTACTGAAATTTTCAAAGGCTCTTGATGGGTTATCTTTTGATTTATGCCTATTTTTAAGTTCCAGGAAGCCTAATTCGATATAAGGATCGATATAATTACCGTCAATATTTATTGCGCTTTCAAAATCCTTCTTTGCTCGTTCAAATGCATCTGCCAGCATACTATTCTCTTCGATCTTTCCCTTGATTAAGTAAAGAAAGGCAAATCTTCTATTTTCTTGAATAAGTTTATTCATAGACTCAATAGCAGCATCATAATTATAATTTGACTGTGCTAATGCTCTCATAGATGCTACTGCAGCTAATTGCTCTTTATGATTCTTAGCGCTTGCTCGATAAAATAACTGCTCATTGTTATAATCATCAGAAAATAGGTTCTTCTTTTCCTGCAAGAACTTTTCGTATTTCTCAATTATGCCCTTTTCATCAATATTATGAGAATAGCGTCGTATAAATAACTTAGTTAAATAAGGAATACCATATCCAATATCCCCGGTATCGGTAAGGGTAGAATAGCATAGAGATATTTTATTAAGTTTTGGTAGAATACTGAGTCCAATCTCATCTTTTGAGATTTCACTTATATATGATATGTCGTCAAGCGTAAACACATTGTCTTTCTCCGACAGAGAGATAATAAATAATACCGCTTGCTCTTCTGCACTTAGCTTGTCTATTGAACCCTTAAAGCAAAATTCAAGAATATCATCATAAGCTTTCCCTGTTTTGAGGTTTTCAATGACCAACTCGATAGGAGTACCTTGGCTAATTTGATAAGTGATAAGCTGCCCCGCCAATGGCATTCCCTTTGTGTAGGCATATAGATCTGGAATATACCTGGAATATAAATCAGTAAATGATTCAGGCCCCGAATTTAAAAACCATTTATATTGTGAATTTAAAAAATCAGGGAACTCGCTCTTCTCCTCAAATCCTAAAAGGCTGAGTCTTGCGAAGAAAAAATCTCCTAACGTCTCTCGTGTTGTTAAAATCGCCTTTGATCTATTAGGAAACCTCTCTATAAATGCGGACAAATCGGCGTCATTTAAGGTCTCTAAGTTATCGATGACGAGCAAGACATTATTATTTGACAAGAAGTTTATAATAGAGTCTTCAGGGTCCTCCGTTGCATCCTCATCAATGAGGTTGCGATCCTGTAAAAATTTATAAATATCGTCTATTAACTCAGAATAATTTGATATATAATCAGTTATTACTTTAATCCCGGCAGGTGTATATCGGTTTTGCTTTGCGCTGGTCCATATGATGAATTCGAAATTATTTGAATAATTTGGATTGTCTAATAATTGCCTGCAAAAAAAATGGACAAAAGAAGTCTTGCCGATTCCACCAATTCCATCTATTTGAATAACTCTGTTATTTTCGGCTCGTATTTTTTTATACAACTCTCCCAAATAATCACTTCTTCCGATGAACTCATTATAAATTGGAGCTCCGTCTAAAAAGTTCTCGACAATTTTAAAGTTGTTGCCTTTAAGCGTATAGAATAAATTGTCAGCTTTTATTGATCTACTATGTCTCCTGCAATAAACATCTCCTTTCTTGAAGGCGCAAACAGGTTCTGCTTTTCCAGTCTTCCAATTTTTCTTATTATACTGTCCATCTTTTTTAAATGGTAATATTGAAGATGAGGGAAATACATATACGACAACAAAATATCGGTTATCAATTTCTATTGTGTTGACCAAACAATCTATATGTCCATCCACAAAGTCATCAATGATATTAGCGATATCTGCATCATCTACTTTTGCGTCACTTCTTTCATCAAGCCCAATCCACTCATTGTCATTATTTATGCCATATAATAAATAGCCCCCTTTTGTGTTTGCAAATGCACAGATGTCTTTAATGAATTCTGTTTTGGATTTTGCATCCGAAATCTTAAAGATTTCTTTATAATCCAAGTCGGTTGTCTCACTATTAAAAGCTAGAGATTTTATTTTTACAAGGGCTTCTTTTGAGACAAGCTCTATAGGGCTGATGTGTGACATTTGCATTTGTTTTTTTGTAAATATAATAATTATTTGTCTATGTTATATTTAAGACTAGAATTAATTTGATTATCTCATTTTGCGATTCTATTACTAATCCGTAATTGAGAATGGGTCATAATATCCTATTCATATCCACCCGCATTGCCTTTTTGTTCGTATTCGAATAATAGTATTTATAAATCGTATGCGGAGAATTGCCGGTCTGTTCGGCGATTTGGAGCGGGTGATAGCCTTCATCAATCAGGCGTGAGATGAAACTGCCGCGGGCGGAACTCCAGATTACCTTCTCGGTTATTCCGGATTCATCGCAGATCTTTCGGAGAAGTTGACAAACCAGGCTCGATAGGCGCTTTACTCGTTCATACATCTTGAGTTCGGTATTATGCTTTCTCGTGAAAACCGGAAAGACATAGTCTGGTGAGCGTTTATACTTTGTCTGATACCGGTCGATGATTATCTTAGCCTTATCAACCAATAAGACCTGCGCCCGCTTATCGCATTTCATCCGCTCATAAAGAATCATATCGTCCTTGATTAGATCGGAGGTCAGGAAACAGGTATCGATGGCCGACATCCCGCCGGCATAGTAGCTAAATAGAAACAGGTCGAGATATAGCTGCTCTTTCGCATTTAACTTCTGCCGGTCGAACTGCTCGATAGTGCTGATCGTGGCTTGTGAAACGGATTTCGGGCAATGGACGGATCCCTTTATCTTGCCGCGAACAGCTTTAAAGACGGATAGCCGGACATTATAAACACCATGATGTTTGGCCCCGACAAAGGTCGCATGGAGAACTTTCAACTTTTGCTGTACGCCGCCGAGATTCCCATTGCGGGCGCCGCGTTGCTGTTCGTACATGGCGAACTCAAGCAGAAACTTCTCGGTTATATCCCGGAAGAAATATTTGGAAAACTCCCGGCGGTATTTGCTATGGGTAAATTCGGTGAGTTGCTTTTTCAGGCGGCGATACTTCTCCGCATTTCTCTGGCTGGAGACAATCCGGCCATTTTTGAATCGCTCCCGTTCGAGAAATTTCTCGACCATCAGATCGAGCATTTTCGGCACAGTAATATACCGGTCGCGAATTATTTTCTCTTTGTCGAAGTAGTGGGACAACTCGACCGGCGTCCAATCCTTCTTCTCGGCTTCCCATCTTTCGGCAATCTCCAGATATTTGAGTTTTAGATTTCGAAGCAGTTGATTTTTGTGTTTGATCTGGGGGTTCTCACCACGGAATGATTGGACTTTCGGATTCCAATCTTTGTATAGTCCGGAAATGTAAAATTCTTTTGAGACCCTGGCGAAACCTGTCTTGTGGAAGATCAAAGTGAGTTTGGCCAAGTCGAGGTCTTTCGGATTGCGGCGACCCTTGATGCGAATGGTAAACATAGCGATTGTGTTTTAAAATTTGCAACTCAAAATTCGCTATGTTTTGGGTGGAAAAATCTCGTGATTTTTTGGTCAAGATAAAACAAAAATGGTGACTCCCGGGGGCCTACGTTTTTGTTTTATGCGAAATTCTCGATAATTGACAAAGCATTCATTATGAGTACATTGTAAAAACGACTCGATTTGAATAAAAAGAGGCGGTCCTTTCGGAACCGCCTTTTTTATTTAATAACCTCCTGATTTCATGTAGGCCAATATATAGTCTCGCCCCAAAACCGCTCAAAAATCTCGTTACATTTCACCGTGCATAATTGGTATGGAATAGTATCCACAAATGCGTGCCGGATGGAGGCCGACAATCTCCGCCAAGGCCATCTCGGTATAGTCCGCTTTAAGCATTTCAACGATGAATGTTCCGCGTGCTCCGGCCCATATTGGTTGCTCATCGCAGCCGATAAGTTTCTGCACTTTTCGGAAAGTATCGGATGCTCTTTCGTAGATGCGCTTCACCCTGCCGGTCTGCTTGGCCTCGGTGTTATGCTTATAAGTGAATATGGGCAAGAGATAATTTCCGACGGTCATCCCCTTGTATTTTTCAACGATGGCCTTCGCTCTTGGAATAAATGGAATAATAGCATTTTTCGGAGCCTTCTCCCTCGTGTAACAGAGCGCGTCTCCTTTCACACAATCATGAGTCAGATAAGCTATATCTATGCAGCTCATACCTCCGGTATAATAGCAAAATAGTAGCAGGTCAATGTGTAGCCGTTCTTTCCTGTCGAACTGGCTGCGGTCAATGTTCTCGATCTGGCGCATCACCTCCGATGGAATCACTTTTGCCGCAAATTCGGGCTGCCTAAGTTCATCGCGGACGCAATCGAAGACGCTCGTATTGATGCTCGGCACGCCGATTCTGTCAGCAGCCAAGTAGAACACGCTACGAAGTTTGCGGAGATGAGTGGACACTCCTCCTTCCTGTTGCTTGAGGAACGCGACATATGCCAATAGAAACTTCTCTCCGAGCTCGCTAAACGAATAGGTGTCGAACAGTCGTTTGTACCTGGCCTTCGTGAATTTATCCAGACTGTTATGCAACTGGCGATAAGGCTTGGCTGATTCGGAGCCGGATCGTTTAGCGCCATTCTTGTTGATTTCGTGATTTTCGTGTTGTTCGATAAACGCATCGATGACTTGTGAGACGGTAAGGACATTTTTCATCATAACTGGTTTTTAATGGTGTTTAGTTGTGTCTGATGAAGAATAGGGCGTCCCAAATAAGGATGTTTGAAAAATCGAGAAAAAAACAAAAAAATATCGGGTCTGATTATGTCTCTATGCTGAACCGGGTATTACTCAGCGTTTGGGCCAGTTTATCCATCTCATTACTTACAGTCTTATCGACGATCCGGGCGTATATTTGGGTGGTGCTGATCTTGGTGTGTCCGAGCATTTTGCTGATGGATTCGATGGAGACTCCGTTGGCATAAGTAACCGTCGTTGCGAACGTGTGCCGCGCCAAGTGCGAGGTTACGTTCTTCTCGATTCCGCAGATTGAGGCAATCTCCTTCAAATAGAGATTATATTTGGCGTTACTCATAACAGGCAGAAGAAAGTCACCGTCCCGTTTCAGTTCGTACTTTTTCAGTATGGATAGTGGGATGTCAAGAAGTTTTACTTTCGACAGAGTGCCTGTTTTGATACGATGAGTTTCAATCCAGATAGAACCGTCGTCATCGGTGACGATATTTTTGTCAGTGAGGGCGGCAGTCGTGGAATAGTCATAGCCGGTGAAGCAGCAGAACAGAAAAATGTCTCGGACTTTTTCGAGCCGCTTGTTATCCGGTTTATAGTCGATGATGCTTTCCAGTTCTGATTTCGTTAGGTAGCCGCGGTCTTTCTTCACCTTTTTGAGTTTATGGTCGCAGAATGGATCTTTGGGCATCTGGCCGTTCTTGAAACACATGGTCGTGATACGCTTGAAAATCCGCATCAGTTTCTCGGACGAGTTGGTGTCGAGACTATACTCGATCTTCAGATAAGCCTCGAAGTCCATCACGAAATTGCGGTCCACCTGGCAGAGCAGGATGTCGTTCTTACGCATCTTGACTTTCAGGAATTCCTTGAGCCGGCGATAGGTCAGATCGTACTTATTAAAGGTGGATTGAGCGAGGTCGATGCCGATCAGTTTCTCCTGTCTGTCGTTGAACTCCTCGAAGACTGCCAGCAGCGTATTACTCTTGATATTCGTGCCCAGGAACGCATCTCGCACCATTGAAGCCGTCACTACCTCGTTAGCCTCCGAAAGGCTGTGATAATGCATGATCATCTGCCCCTTGATGCTGTCGAGGTAGCGGTTGAGCTGGAGCGCTTCTTTGGTCTGGCCCTTGCCCCGGCCAGATTTCGGGTCCCAAATGGCTGAAGACACCTCAGACTTGAGGCTGAACTTTACTTTCTCGCCGTCGATAGTGATTCGTGCGCAGAGCGGCACCTTGCCATTTTTCTCTAATTCCCACCTCGCGAGAAAGAGGATTCTGAACGTACTTTTCATAACTGTTTACCTGTCATTAAGATTAGGTAAACCGTTGGAAAACAGTTTGAAAAAAGCGAAAGTGTCCCACCTTTTTTCTCAAAGTGTCCCACTTTTAGGTTCATGTCGAACCGGTGGGACACTTCTGAGACGCCAAAGTGTCCGGAAATGGCTTTTCGATGTCCGTCGATGTCTTGGGAGAAGGCATGAAAAAACCCACTGAAACATCGTTTCAAAGGGTTTGGCTTGATTTTGTCCGTTGTTGACTTTGGACTCGGAGCGGAAAACGAGACTCGAACTCGCGACCCCAACCTTGGCAAGGTTGCGCTCTACCAACTGAGCTATTTCCGCAATCAGCAAATAATCAGCAGTTTACGAGCATTAAAATAGCCATTCCACCCCTCGATGGAGACCCAATGGAGAGTATTTCCACCTCCTGCAAGTGAATAAAATCGTGTTATAAGTTTCTAATTGTCATTGCGTTAAGCTATCGACTATCCATAGCCCAATGTGGAGTGCATTCCCATAAGTGCATAATCTTTTAATTGTGAATGAATTAAGTTAATTGTAAGAGACTAACCGACCCCAACCTCGGTTCAGAAAAAAAGAGGAAATTTCTTTCCTCTCCCCTGCTCTCTCCTTTTAAGAGAGTGTATGTTGCTTTTGTATCTATATGAACTGCTCTAAATATTTCTCTTTGAATCCAGCCAGCGGGAATTTGAATACACCCTGTTTGCCATCCGTTGTCGTATAATCAAATATGACCGTATCACTCTTTATATGGGCATCAAAGAGATTAAGGGTGTGGTTGGACTTGGGAAATGTTATAAGATTAGATAACGGAAGTACAAAAATGCCTGCCTTTCAATCTTGCGGGTCTAACTGAAAGGAGAAACCTGTTATATCCTGCCCTCGTTTGCAGAATCGAATCGCCATATCCTTTTCAGGGTCGATGTCGAGTTCAAAATAATAAGTGAATTTCAATGGTGTAGGTTCTGCTGTTTTGCGTCCTACGAATAGACAGACATTGCATTCCCGTGCGTAAGTTACGGCTTTGGCAACATAGGAGTACTGAATATCATCGACAGTCTCCGTCTTTGTCTCTCATTCAATTTTTGGTGTTTTTCTTTTCATTTTAGCTAAAATTTATATTGTGATTAAATCTTTGATTATGATGTAAATATAGTGAAAATTTATGAAATATGCAAGTAAAATAGAAAGGACAAACTTGTGTGGAGGGTCTAAATGTTAACCCTTTTGCACAAGTCTGTCCCTCTGACTATTTTGTTTAGTAAATCAATTCATAAGACCAAGCACCACCGTCTATTCTTGCAACAGTGCCATCGTTATTTAATGTGTAGACGCCAAGATCATCGCTATCCGATTCTGATCCCCAAACGACATCAACCTTATCAGGTAATTTAGCACTTTGCCTGCCACAGAATCCGAGCAAATCAAGTGGATAAACATCAACAGGAACATAGCCCGAAAAATAAAGTAGGTCAATATTAATGGGTGTAGCTGTTTTAGAATAAGAGATTTTGGCCGTCTCTATTTCGGTATCATCTTCATTGTAATCCTTTGCAGTATATTCTACAAGGTTTCCGTCTCTCCATGTACATTCGCTCACACGTATCCGAGATTCATTATAACTATAACGTTTTTCAACACGTTGCAAATAACCGTTTTTATCATATTCAAGTTTATAATAAATTGCTCCGTCCTTTTCATCATTATCCTCTGTAACTTCTGTTACATAACCATATGAATTCAATTTACATGTATAATTTATATCGCTACCTTTTACAGTTAACGAATTTCCATTGTAGGTAAATTCATAAGAATCATTTCTCAAACCGTCTACTTTTTTAACCCGATTCTCGGAATCATAGGTTATAGTGGTTGTCCATGATTCGTCCCATTCAGCACGAAAGACTATCTGTTTAACCCATTTTTCGGGAGTAGGCGCTTTCCCGCCATTGTCATCATCATCGGAACAAGCCGAGAAAGAAACTGCCGCAAACATAGCGGCCACAATAAGAAACAACTTTTTCATAGTTGCAATAAGTTTAGGTTGTCGCTCTTGCACCTATGCGACGATTAATTTTTGGATCTAATGAAACAGAAAGCGTGGTGCCGAAAACTTATTTTAGTTGAACAGGTCGTAGGAAACCTTATAGCATAAATAAGCAACAGCCCCACGCCTATACCCACGAATGGATATGACGCGGCAAGATGTCTGCCTATTCCCCGCTATAATCGAATTTCCTACGTTCGTTCAACGAGAACAAGCAACACTTTCCGTGTTTGTCGTATGTCCCACAAAGATAGACAAGACAAACTAAAAAG